>PDWJ01002707.1_pt1 | contig 18158 bp, 13 predicted proteins | sample 1430881 | NCBI WGS metagenome assembly PDWJ01 (sample SAMN01162460, study PRJNA174530) | Oral metagenome, whole genome shotgun sequencing project. | biome: Marine environment; feature: Marine mammal; material: Swab sample of the gingival sulcus; isolation source: swab sample of gingival sulcus...
CCGCGACGATCTGGTCGCCGGTCTGATCGCCCACGGCCACCGCCACGCCCACGCCGTTGCCTCGGAACAGGACCTGACCCGGCTGGTGCGCGACGAGGCTAAACCGGGCGACATGGTGGTCTGCCTCGGCGCGGGCACGATCAGCGCCTGGGCCAACGCCCTGCCCGAACGCCTGCGCGCGGCTGAGTAACCCCGGAGGCACCGGACACACAGCGGGCCAGAGGGCAAAGGCGCGGGGCGCGACAGCCCTCTGACCCAGCAAAGCCCGCCCACAAACGGCGCTTTTCAGTGGAGCTTACCAAACAGCCGCCTATGGTGGCTGTATGAATAAGGCAGAAGATATTCGTGACGAGGACAGCCTGAGGGCGTGGCTGGTAACACAGCCGCGCGAGGTGTCCGTCCTGATCGCCAGCCGCGCCGCCCTGCGAGTGATGCCCCTCTGGGCTGACTACTGTCTGTTTGACGATGGGAGAACCCGTGATGTGACGCCGGTGCCTGTGTTGTGGGCAAACCTCGCGTCCGTGGTTGCGGCAATTTCTCCAACCGATGAGATGAATGCCACTGCCGATAGGGCTGCCGAATACGCTTCTGGTTTTATTGACCTATATCCTGTCGACTTCTCTGCCTCCATCGCTAGTAACGCGGTCGCCTCTGCTTCCGCCGCCTCCGCCTCCTCTTCTCGCATCGACGCTTTTATTGCCGCTATCGACGCCGTTGCTGCCGTCTGTAATGCCACAACCGCCGACGCCGATGCTTTTTGGCTTGCGGTCAGAGCCGATGTGCGGGCGATTGAGGCTGGGGCAGATGTGGCCTCAACACCGCTCTGGCCTGGCAAAGGCCCCGAGGCAAACCCGCTGTCAGACCTCTGGCACAAGGTGGCCAGCAAAGGTTTCACCCCCGGCAGCCCCTATGATTTCTGGCGCCGGTGGTATGAGACCCACCTCGACCCCGCCCGCCACCCGCCGATGCCCTTTGACATGCTCAAAGACATCGCCCTGATCGACTCCAAAATCTGGGAATGCACCCCGGAGGACCTGGCCGCAGAAATCGCCAGAATTGAAGCGCGGTATGGGGCGGCTCGTAAGGCCGTTGAAGCAAGCGATATGAGCCGTGAAGCTGGTGGAGGGCCAGAACTGGCGGATGAAAGTGGTTCCGACAGTGCCGGAAGGGCGGCGCCCGCACAGGTGCAGAAAGTCAAAGTCGCGCTTGGCGAAAACCGCCGGACCCTTCCGCCAACCATTGATGCGGTGCAGCAATTTATCCTGCTTGAGATTAAGCGCTGGCAAACCAGCAATGAATTGAACGCCAAGGTTCCCGATGAATGCAAGCGGCAGGTCGAGAACTATGTTGCCATGTATGACGCATTGGAGGGGATCAGGGCGCAGATCCCGGCCACGGGCGATCCCACTGATGAAAATGCAGAAGAGGTCATCAGCCTTGGGCGGCTGTATCTTGAGAAATACAAAACCATCCCGCGCGAAAAATCCACGCATATTGTCGAGGGGACGATGGTGTTTGCAACGGCGGCGCTGACCTGGGGGCTTGGCCTTGGGCCGATGGCTGGGGCCGCAATTGGCGCATTAACCTTTGCCCGTCCCGACGCAAATACCATCTTGTCTGCTGCGAAAGAGTTCACGCGCAGCGAAACGTCCGGCGCATAACCCAATCCCCCGCCCCCCGTTTCCTGTTTTGGAGTGGGTTTTCTGTTGCTTGTGGTGGCGTTGGGGGTGGTGTAGGTTCCGGCCGGGCAACGCGGGGTTGCGCCCTTGTTCGGGGCGGGCCGTTTGTTGGGTGTTGCCTGTGGAAATGTCCGGAGTCTGTTGATGGCGCGGGCGCTTGTCAATCGGGTTCCGGGGCAATTTGACCCCGAAACGTTTCAGGAGATGCCGAAATGAGCCTGCCTCTTCTGCTTGCCTGTGTCTGGCTGATTCTGGCCAATGTGTTGGCGATGCTGCCGTCGCGGGACAATCACTGGCGTCGCGCCTATGTCTTGATGGCCTTTGGCGTACCGTTGCTAGGCTGGATATTCTGGCAGCACGGGGTGCTGATCGGCCTGCTGGTGCTGGCGGCGGGCGCAAGCGTGCTGCGTTGGCCGGTGATTTACCTGGGCCGTCGGCTTCGCCGTATGATCGCGCGGGGTTAAAACGTCCTGCCAAAAACCTGAATCACGGGTTTTTGGCAGGACGCGCGAAACACATGAATGTCGCGCTGCGTTCGCCCTTTTCCCTGCCTCAGGTTAAAGGTCAAACGTTTTAGGTGACAGGGCGGTTTTGCGGTAAGCTCGAACCAAAGGATCTGTCCGTTACGATGCCCTATACCTTGGTCTCCTGTTTGGTGGCGCGGGGCCTTGCTCTCGGTTTGGCGTGCATGACGCCGTTAGGGTTTCCCAGACGGGCGGAATGGGGTAATCACTTGTCAAAACAGGTAAAAGAGCGATCCTTTCACATGTCCCAAATGCCTACTCCCCGCGGCAAGCTGATCCCTAATCGTCCCCTGAACGATCTTACATGGCTTCGGGTCGGAGGAGAGGCCGATTGGCTGTTCATGCCCGCCGATCCCGACGATCTGGCCGAGTTTCTCGCGGCACTTTCACCTGAGGTTCCGGTGTTTCCCATGGGGGTCGGGTCCAATCTGATCGTGCGTGATGGTGGTTTGCGCGCTGTGGTCATCCGCATGGGGCGGGGGTTCAATACCATCTCGGTTGAGGGCAACCGGGTTACGGCAGGGGGCGCGGCGCTTGATGCCCACGTGGCGCGCAAGGCGGCCGAGGCCGGTGTTGACCTTACCTTTCTGCGTACCATCCCGGGCAGTATCGGCGGCGCGGTACGGATGAATGCGGGCTGCTATGGCTCTTATGTGGCGGATGTGTTCATTTCGGCCAAAGCGGTGACGCGGGACGGCGAATTCGTAACGCTCACGGCGGATGATTTGAAGTTCCAGTACCGCCAGACTGAGTTGCCCAAGGGTTGGGTCATCATCGAAGCGACGTTCGAAGGCCCCTCGGGTGACCCTGAAGAGCTTGCCGAACGCATGGACGCGCAACTTCGCAAACGCGACGAAACCCAGCCAACCAAAGACCGCAGCGCAGGCAGCACGTTTCGCAATCCCGCTGGATTTTCCTCCACGGGCCGGGCGGATGATACCCATGAGCTCAAGGCATGGAAGGTCATCGACAATGCCGGAATGCGCGGTGCGCGCCAAGGTGGCGCACAGATGAGCGAAAAACACTCGAATTTCCTGATCAATGCCGACAATGCTACGGCGGCCGATCTGGAAGGGTTGGGGGAAGAGGTGCGAAAAAAGGTTTACGCGCAAAGCGGTATCACGTTAGAATGGGAAATCATGAGGGTCGGCGAACCGGCTCCTGATGCCGAATAACAGGTAAAGCAGTCAGAAAAACAAAGTGAACAGGGCGCGGCAAATGCGTCCGGAATTCGAGGCAGTAAAGTGGGTATGTCGAGCAGGGCAACCCCGAAAGTAGTAGCGGTTTTGATGGGTGGACCCAGCGCAGAGCGCGAGGTTTCGCTGACATCCGGGCGGGAATGCGCCGCCGCGCTCAGGGGCGAAGGTTTTGAAGTGATCGAGGTCGATGCAGGCCCCGACCTTGCAGCCGTTCTGGCGGAAATCAAGCCGGATGTCTGTTTCAACGCGCTTCATGGCCGTTGGGGTGAAGATGGCTGTGTTCAGGGGCTGCTGGAATGGCTTGGTATTCCTTACACCCATTCCGGGGTGCTGGCGTCCGCCCTTGCCATGGACAAGCAGCGCACCAAAGACGTGTACCGCACCGCCGGGTTGCCGGTGGTGGAAAGCGTTCTTGCCGACAAGACCGAGGTGTCGGCGCGCCATGTGATCGAACCGCCCTATGTGGTCAAACCCTATAACGAAGGGTCGTCGGTCGGAGTCTATATCGTGCACGAGGCGGCGAACGGTCCTGCACGGCTTGATGATGATATGCCTGACACTGTGATGGTGGAAACCTATGCGCCGGGTCGCGAGTTGACGACCACGGTGATGGGGGACAAGGCGCTGACCGTGACCGACATCATCACCGAGGGATGGTACGATTACGACGCGAAATACAAGGAAGGTGGATCGCGCCACGTGGTGCCAGCGGATGTTCCGCAAGAAATCTTTGACGCCTGCATGGAGTACGCCCTGCGGGCGCATGATGTGCTGGGGTGTCGTGGTGTGAGCCGCACGGATTTCCGCTGGGACGAGACACGCGGGCTGGACGGGCTTGTGCTGTTGGAAACCAATACTCAACCCGGCATGACCCCAACATCCCTTTCCCCCGAACAGGGGGCGGAAGCTGGATTTGATTTTGGCAAATTCTGCCGCTGGATGGTGGAGGACGCGTCATGCAACCGATAACCACCGCCCCTCAACCGTCGCAGGATCCCCATAAGTTCCCGATCCGAATGGCTCTTCGGACCCCTCAGCCGGTAAAGACAGATCCGGCCCCAAGCCGCTGGTCCTATCGTTTCCAGCGTCTGATGTTGACGCCGATGTTCCGTAAATTGCTTAGGGTGGGGGTGCCGTTTACGGTTTCTCTTACCATTGGGTCAGCCTATCTTGCCGACGAGGCACGGCGTGACAATATCCGGTTGGCCATTGCTGATGTGCGCGCCCAAATCCACACGCGTCCGGAATTCATGGTCGGGTTGATGGCGGTGGATGGGGCAAGCCAGGGGGTCGGCGAAGATATCCGGGAAATCGTTCCAATTGATTTTCCAATCAGTTCGTTTGACCTTGATCTGGAAGGTATCCAGCAAAATATCAACGCGCTTGCCGCTGTGAAATCCGCCAGTGTGCGCATTCGCGACGGCGGTGTCTTGCAGATTGATGTGAGCGAACGCAAACCCGTGGCGTTGTGGCGTCGGGCCGACGGCCTTGATCTTGTCGATATGGACGGGGTGGTCGTGGGCACAACAGATCGGCGCACAGAGCATCAGACCCTGCCGCTGGTTGCCGGGGACGGGGCGGCACAGCATATGAGCGAAGCTCTTGAGGTTTTCCGTGCCGCTATTCCGCTTGAAGGTCGGGTGCGCGGCCTTGTGCGCGTAGGCGAACGGCGCTGGGATCTTGTTCTGGATCGGGGACAGCGGATCATGTTGCCGGAAAACGGCGCGGTTCAGGCGCTTGAACGGGTGATTGCGCTTAGCGGCGCGCAGGACATGCTGGCCCGCGATTTGGCGGTGGTGGATATGCGTTTGGCGGACAGGCCAACGATAAGAATGAATTCGGAGGCCGTCGAAAACTGGTGGCGAATCCGCGGGGTCGAGACAGGGAAGAACAGGAAATGATCGAGCTCTATGAAACCCAGCGCGCAATGCGGAGCATGCGCAAGGCAGCGATGCAGCGGGGAGTGGTGGCCATTCTGGACGTGGGAAGCTCCAAGATTGCCTGCTTGGTTCTGCGGTTTGACGGGGTTGATCCGGTCGGCGGCGATGTGGGGTCCATGGCGGGTCAGGCGGGGTTCCGGGTGATCGGCGCGGCGACGACACGATCGCGTGGCGTGCGGTTTGGTGAAATCGACTCGATGCCCGAAACCGAACGCGCCATTCGTACCGCCGTGCAGGCGGCACAGAAAATGGCCAACATCCGGGTGGATCACGTGATCGCCTGTTTTTCCGGTGCGGAACCGCGCAGCTATGGGCTTGCCGGAGAGGTCGACCTTGAAGGGCATGTCGTCACCGAACAGGACATCAGCCGCGTGCTGAGCGCCTGTGACGTGCCGGATTACGGGGCTGGCCGCGAAGTGCTTCACGCCCACCCGGTGAACTTTGCGCTGGATCACCGGTCGGGCTTGTCCGACCCTCGTGGCCAGATGGGTCAACGGCTGGCAGCCGATATGCACATGCTGACCGTAGACGCCGCTGCCATTCAGAACCTCGCTCATTGTGTGCGTCGTTGCGACCTTGAGTTGGCCGGCATCGCATCGTCTTCATATGTCAGTGGCATTGCGTCGCTGGTCGAAGATGAACAGGAACTTGGCGCGGCCTGTATCGACCTTGGTGGAGGAAGCACCGGGATTTCGGTCTTTATCAAAAAACACATGATTTTCGCGGACTCTGTGCGGATTGGCGGCGAGCACGTTACCGGGGATATTTCTATGGGGCTGCAGGTTCCGGTGACCGTGGCCGAACGGATCAAGACATTTTATGGCGGCGTTGTTGCCACGGGTATGGATGATCGCGAAATGATCGACCTGGAAGGGGACACCGGCGATTGGGAGCATGACCGCCGATCGGTCAGCCGCGCCGAGTTAATCGGCATTATGCGCCCCCGGGTTGAAGAGATCCTTGAAGAGGTGCGTTTGCGTCTGGATGCCGCGGGGTTCGAGCACCTTCCCAGCCAGCAAATCGTGTTGACAGGGGGCGGCAGCCAGATTCCCGGACTTGATGGTCTGGCGTCAAAAATTCTGGGTCAGCAGGTCCGGCTTGGACGCCCCCTGCGCGTGCATGGATTGCCCCAAGCCGTTACCGGCCCGGGCTTTGCAAGTGCGGTTGGCATGTGCCTGTTTGCGGCGCATCCTCAGGATGAATGGTGGGATTTCGAACTGCCGGTCGAAAAATACCCGGCCCGGTCGCTGCGCCGCGCGGTGAAATGGTTCCGCGACAACTGGTAATCTTCGCTAAAGCGTTTCCACATCACGCTGAGTCAACGTCATGCGGAAACGCCGCGCAACATATCAGAAGTGTGGGCGTTTCCAGCTATTGCTGTGATCCAACAATAACTGGAAACGCTTTAACCCCGGTTTTCCACTTGGCCTTTCCGATTGCTTTCGATAGCATTCGGTCAATGGCTGCCCAAGAACGAGGCGGCAAGAGGGTCGGGCAGATGACCCCATGCAATTTGTAGATCCATCCGCTTGCCCTTTTGAGGTGGGCGGTGTCTCTGCGTTTGTGTCTTGCGCCGCTGTTTCCGCTAGATTTGCGCATATCGGCGAAATCCCGCGTGAATCTCACCTGATTTTGGCCACATTTTGTGGTTTGACTGTGTTTTTTGGGTGACGTTTCGCTGTCCGTTGGTTAAGAATGGGTAACATAAGGCAGAAAAATACCCGCGAATGCGGGTCAACACGAGACATCAGGCGGACAGACCCATGACATTGAACCTTACGATGCCCGGACAGGAAGAGTTGAAGCCCCGCATCACCGTTTTCGGTGTAGGTGGCGCTGGCGGTAACGCAGTCAACAATATGATCGAGAAACAGCTCGACGGTGTTGATTTCGTTGTGGCGAACACCGATGCGCAGGCGCTTCAGCAAAGCCAGTCGCAAGCCAAGGTTCAACTGGGTGTGAAGGTCACCGAGGGGCTTGGCGCAGGTGCCAAGGCAACCATCGGGGCCGCGGCCGCCGAAGAAAGCATTGAGCAGATCGTGGATCATCTGGCCGGGGCGCATATGTGCTTTATCACGGCTGGTATGGGCGGTGGAACCGGGACCGGGGCCGCGCCGATTATCGCTCAGGCCGCGCGCGAATTGGGCGTTCTGACGGTTGGTGTCGTGACCAAGCCATTCCAGTTCGAGGGTGGCAAGCGGATGAAGCAGGCCGAAGACGGTGTGGAGGCTCTGCAAAAGGTTGTCGATACGCTGATCATTATTCCAAACCAGAACCTGTTCCGGTTGGCCAATGAAAAAACCACCTTCACCGAAGCCTTCTCCATGGCGGATGATGTGCTGTATCAAGGTGTGAAGGGCGTGACCGACCTGATGGTCCGTCCGGGCCTGATCAACCTCGACTTTGCCGATGTGCGCGCTGTGATGGATGAAATGGGCAAGGCGATGATGGGCACGGGCGAAGCCGATGGCGAAGACCGCGCCACACAGGCCGCCGAGAAGGCGATTGCCAACCCGTTGTTGGATGAAATCAGCCTGCGCGGAGCCAAGGGCGTATTGATCAATATCACTGGTGGTCACGACCTGACTCTGTTCGAACTGGACGAAGCCGCCAACCGTATCCGCGAAGAAGTGGATTCCGAGGCGAATATCATCGTCGGTTCCACGCTGGACACCGGCATGGAGGGCGCGATGCGCGTTTCGGTTGTTGCAACCGGCATTGATGCGAGCGAAGTCGTGTCTGATATCCCGGTTCCGCGTCGCAGCCTTGCCGCGCCCCTGACGTCCACGGTGTCTGCTGAAGAGCATCAACAACCCGCGATGCCCCAGCAGGTTGCGGCGCACGCAACGGAAGAGCCTTCCCTGTTTGGTGATCTTGAAGCACAAACCGCAGCCGCGAGTGAGCAGGTCGAAGACATCTTTGAGCCCGCACCAGCAGAGGCGGTAATGGCGAGCGCGCCGCACGCGGTTGAGGGGCAGGGGGACCTGCCGCCTCCGGCCTATCAGCCGAATGTCGAACGCTTCGAGCCACAGCCAGACGCGCTTGAAGCCGAGCCCGAAACCTTCGTCGCACCGCGCGCTCCAGCTCCGGGAACGCCAAGCGCGGATGCGATGTCGCGCCTGCGAACCGCTGTGAAGAATGCACCGTCGACGCGCCATGCGGCACCGGCCCCTACGGCCGCACCGGTTCAGGCAAGCGAGGCACAGGAAGAAAAGCCGCGTTTCGGAATCAACTCGCTGATCAACCGCATGACCGGCCATGCTCAGGATCCGGCACCTGCTGCTGCACCGCGCCCGCAACCTCAGGTCCAGGCGCAGCGCCAACCCGAGGTGCATCATCCAGATCCTGCAGCGGATGCAGAACAAGAGCGGATCGAGATTCCCGCATTTCTGCGTCGTCAGGCGAACTGACCTCTGAGAGCGATAACAAGTTTCTGGAAAAACCGCCCCGAAACGGGCGGTTTTTTTATCGTTTTCAATAGGATGTGCTCGTCGAGGCGATTCCCTGCCGATCGCCTCCACAGATGTTACACTCCGTTGCAAAGATTGAGTTGTCGCGTCGCAAGGGCTCGCATAGGTTCTGCCGCAGGATAGCGAAACACCACTTCGCGTCATGTTTGGGGGCCTACGTGCAGACCACGGTTAAATCATCCATTGCTTTCAAGGGTGTCGGCCTTCATTCCGGGCGGCCCGCAACCGCGCGGATACTGCCGGCACCTGCAGATCATGGGGTCTGGTTCAAGCGCACGGATATTTCCATTGGGGATACCAAGGTTCCGGCGCGATGGGATTCCGTCAACCAAACCCCTCTTTGCACACGGATCGAAAACGCGCGTGGTGTATCGGTTTCGACCATTGAACATATCATGGCAGCCCTTGCGGGGTGTGGTGTTCACAACGCCTTGGTTGAAATTGATGGCCCAGAGGTCCCGATTCTGGATGGAAGCGCCGCGCAGTTTGTTCATGGCATTCTCACCTGCGGTCTTGTTCACCTTCAAACGCCGGTGCGCGCGATCGAGATTCTCAAACCCATCGAGGTGCGCAGCGGTGAAGCCTGGGCGCGGCTTGTTCCTGCCAGGGGATTGAGCATCGATTTCATGATTGATTTCGAAGACGCGGCGATTGGCCAACAGCATAAAACGCTTAATATGTCCAACGGCAGCTTTGTACGGGAACTGTGCGATAGCCGCACCTTCTGTCGTCAGGCCGACGTGGATTCAATGCGTGAACAGGGGCTTGCTCTTGGCGGCACGCTTGAAAATGCGGTTGTTGTCGATGGGGACACGGTGTTGTCGCCGGGGGGCTTGCGTCATGTAGACGAGGCCGTGCGTCACAAGATGTTGGACGCGCTTGGCGACCTCGCTTTGGCGGGGGCACCGATTATCGGAGCTTATACAGGGTTTCGCGCAGGTCATGCGGTAACCAACGATCTGTTACACGCGATGTTCAAGGAACCCGGTACATTTCGAATGATCAATTGCTCGGAGACGCAATCTGCGCACCTTCCCGGGGTTGGTGCGCATCTGGGTGAAATGCCTGCGGTTGCCTGATCTCATGCTCATTGGCGGGATTTCGCCCGTACCCGACATCGAATTCGCATATGAAAGCGCAAAGGTTACGGCCATAACGCATTATTGCGATGGTTGGTGCCAAAGACGTTTTGCCTCGGAATTTTCTGTGCTAACAGAACCTAACAAACGAAACGGTGTGATCCGAAATCGTATAGAACGACGAGTTTGATCGGGAGTGGTCGGGCATGACAGGCATGAAAATTCGCACGGGTCTGGTATCTGCGCTCTTGGCTGTATCCATTCTGGCCGGGTGTGGGTCTACATCCGAACGAGTGCGGCGCGGTGAGATTCCGATTGAGAGCTTTTCAGCCGAACAGATTTTTGAACGTGGCGAATTCGAACTGAACCGGAAACGGGAAGAAGACGCGGCACACTATTTTGGTGAAATCGAACGGCTGTATCCCTATTCGGACTGGGCCAAGCGCGCGTTGATCATGCAGGCCTATTCGTTCCATCAGGCCAAGGATTACGAAAGCAGTCGTGCCGCGGCCCAGAGGTTCATCGACTATTACCCGGCAGATGATGATGCGGCCTATGCGCAATACCTGCTCGCTTTGAGCTATTATGACCAGATCGACGAGGTGGGGCGTGATCAGGGGTTGACCTTTCAGGCATTGCAGGCGTTGCGGGTGGTGATCGAACGTTACCCGGACAGCGAATATGCGCGCTCTGCTGTGTTGAAATTCGACCTCGCCTTTGATCACCTGGCGGCAAAGGAAATGGAAATCGGGCGTTATTACCTGCGCCGGGAACATTACACCGCTGCGATCAACCGGTTCCGCGTGGTGGTCGAAGACTTCCAGACCACCAGCCACACCCCCGAGGCGCTGCACCGTCTGGTCGAAGCTTACCTTTCGCTTGGTTTGACCGATCAGGCGCAAACGGCTGCTGCCATTCTTGGGCATAACTACAAGAGCACCGAGTGGTATGAGGACAGCTACAAGCTGCTCACCGGTCGTGGACTTGAACCCAAGGCCAAGGGCGACAACTGGTTGCGCAAGGTGTATCGCCAGATGATTCTGGGCCGCTGGATATAACTGATCGGACCAAGCGGGCACCGGGCCTGCGTGACGGAGCCAAGTGATGCTGCGCAGTCTTGAAATTCGCGATATGCTGATCATCGACCAACTGGGTCTTGGATTTCAGCCCGGATTGAATGCTTTGACCGGGGAAACCGGAGCAGGGAAGTCGATCCTTCTGGATTCGCTCGGGTTCGTTTTGGGCTGGCGTGGTCGTGCCGGTCTGGTGCGTGAGGGGGCGGAACAGGGCGAGGTGACTGCGGTTTTCGATTTGCCCGATAGTCATCCCTGTCACGCGGTGTTGGATGAATTCGGCATTCCGGCAGAGGACGGGGATTTGATCCTGCGCCGGGTCAACATGCCGGACGGGCGCAAAACGGCCTGGGTCAATGATCGTCGCTGTTCGGGCGAGGTATTGCGGCGCTTGTCGGAGAGCCTTGTTGAGCTGCACGGGCAACATGATGATCGCGGTTTGTTGAATGCCCGCGGGCATCTGGAACTGTTGGACGACTACGCTAAAACCGCAGGGCAGCGCGCCAGGGTGGCGCGGGCCTGGGCTGCGCAGCGTGAGGCGCAGAAGGCTTTGGACGAAACGCGCAGCAAGCTGGACGCGGTGCGTGACGAGGAGGACTATCTGCGCCACGCCGTGGCCGAGATTGAAGAGCTGGACCCACAGCCTGGCGAAGAGGCCGAGTTGGACACGGCCCGTCGACGGATGCAGGCCGCAGAACGGTTGCGCGATGATGTAGTCCGGGCCGGGCAGGCGCTTTCTGGCGACAAGGGTGCCGAAATGACCGCCGCAGACGCGCTCAAATGGCTTGATGGTGTTTCCGCAGATGCCGATGGGCTTTTCGATGCGACCATCGAAACGCTAGGCCAGGCGTTGAACGCCTTGGCAGAGGCCAGTGAGGGGATTTCCCGTGGACTGGAAGCGTTGGAATTTGACGCACACACCCTTGAAAACTGTGAAGAACGGCTTTTTGCGCTGAGGGCTTTGGCGCGGAAGCACGGCATTGTGCCCGAGAACCTGTCTCAATTCGGAGGCGAGCTGCGTCAGCGTCTGGATGCGTTGGACCAAGGGGGCGAAGACCTTTTGGCGCTGGAGGCAGCGGTCAGCGAAGCGCAGGCCAAATACGAAGAGGCCGCTGATAAATTGTCCGAGAAACGTCACCGCGCCGCCCGGGCGCTGGACAAAGCGGTGATGTCCGAACTTGCCCCGCTCAAAATGGAACGCGCACAGTTTGTGACCGAGATCACCCCATCAAAACCGGGATCGAATGGCCGTGATACGGTGCAGTTCACAGTCGCCACCAACCCCGGTGCCCCGGCTGGCCCTCTGGGGAAAATCGCGTCAGGAGGGGAGCTGAGCCGCTTTCTTCTGGCGCTCAAGGTCTGTTTGGCGGGGGATACCACAGGGATGACTCTGATCTTTGACGAAATCGACCGGGGGGTTGGCGGTGCGACAGCGGATGCTGTGGGGCGTCGGCTTTCTGCACTTGCCGAACAAAATCAGGTGTTGGTCGTCACCCACTCCCCTCAGGTCGCGGCTCTTGCCGATCACCATTGGCGGGTAGAGAAACGCGTTGAGAAAGGGACAACGATTTCAAGCGTTGTTCCGTTGTCCCAACAAGAGCGGGTAGACGAAATTGCCCGAATGCTATCGGGGGATACAGTCACGGAAGAGGCGCGCGCCGCCGCCGACAGATTGATGGACTGAACCGGGAAACGACGTCTTATAAACGAACAAAAAACGACCCCGGGACTGGTTGGTGTTTAAAATACACTACACCATTGCCGCCACGGGGCCATTTCTTTTGGTCGGGGGACACCGACCGATTTCTAAAATCACACCCCCCAGAAGTTGGATGCCGCCTAAAGTAATAAAGCTCTTTGCCCGAAGGCGCATTCAAATCTCTTTATAGCCTTATTGTGCCACCGGCGATCAAACCCGTCATACCCCATATGGGGTAAATCAAACGATTTTTCAGATTTTTTTTACCAAGATATTCAGTATTTCGGGCCATTTCTGAAAAAAAATCAGCTGTCCGGCATTGTTATGGATGGTGAAGTTTATCCACGGATAGGCCGCGACATTTTCATCCAGTGTGTCCGAAGGCATCTGGGGATCCTGCCGTCCGTTGAAGAAATGCACCGGCGGGCCATCCTGCATGGTCATGACAGCATCGCGCCAATCGGTCACCTCTTGTTCGATGATCTCGGCCGAAAATGCCGCATGAGCGGAATGGGTTTTGGACAGGGCGACTTCCGATCCCACGACCATGGCTTCGAACACCTCGCTTTGTTCAAACGTGGCCACATCGGCCGGGGATTTGCCATAAACGGCTTGGACAAACCCGCGTTTGCCAAGTTTACGCGCAAGCGCGAAACCGGCCTTGACCATGAAGGGCAACAGGTGCGGCGTATAGCGCGCACCGGCAAGGATAAACCTGTGCCACTTGTCCATGCGTTCGTATTGCTCGGACCGGGTCATGGGCAACACACCGGAACAGGCAATGGCAAGGGTGATCCGGTCAGGGTGGCGCTTATGAAGCTGTGCGGTCCAATAGAAATCACCGCCAAGGCTGATAAACGGGCAGGGGGGGATGTTCAGGTGATCGAGAAGAACAAGAAGATCGGCGGAGTAGACTTCAGCCAAATGGGTGCCGCGGGGAACCGGGTCCGAGTTTCCGTATCCGGGACGGATTGGCACGATCACTTTGATTTTTTCCTTCACCGCGCGTGCTTCGGCCGGGGCAGGCCAGCGGGTCAGCCCGTAATCCTGGGGCAGAAATATACAGGGTCGACCGTTGGGGTGGCCCAGAATCAGGTAATCCATCCTGCGCCCGTCGGGCAGGGTGAGCGTGTGGAACGGCCGTGTTTCAAGCCCTCCGGGCTCGTTGCCCGACGTGCTCGCCTCGGAAGCGACATCCTCGGTAAATGTTGCAATGTCCATTGTTGAAAGCGTCAGACGCACCAACTCCGACTGGCTTCGTGTTTCGGTTTTGGCCTGTAGCGACTTGAGCTGTGCACGGACGGTTTCAACCGAACGCCCGCGCCGTTCCGCGATCTCCTTGATTGAATAGCATTCTGACAGGGCACGCAGGATTTCGGTTTCGGCTTCGGTAAGATCAAAGACCGAGCGTAACACACCCGTAAACCCGTCGGGCCAGATCAGTTCGGATGTGACGGCGACGACAAAGGGGGAAGCCCCGTCGGGATACATGGCCCGCAATTGGATGACCATAAGGCGCGGCCCATCCTTGACGCGCGCGCGAAACATGGCGGGTATCTCGCTTGTTGTGGCAAGAACCTGCCGGATCTGTTCCGCAAGCGCCTCGGTTTCATCCATGTCCAAGGGGAGTGCGGACAGATCGGCCCCCTCGCGCAAGCCAAGAGCAGATGCCGCCGCTTTGTTTACCGAGCTTACGGTCAGCGATCCAGACACCGTAAAGGCAGCCGACGTGTCAAACGGCGCGAGGACAGCATCTGAGGCATCTGTGGTTTCGGTCAGATCGAGGCTATCCAGAACTTTCGAAGCCCGCTGGAAATGGCTTTCGAAATCAATGGCAGACAAGGCCACGGGTTGATCAAGGTGCGTGCTGCGCCTATAGGGGCTGATCAATGTCTCCCATTTGTCCAGAAGCTCTTCATAACGTGACGGGTCGACCGCAACGGCATAAAGACGGTCGATCACGTCCTGCGCCTGGGCACCGGGATCGGGGTTCAGGGAACCCTCCAAGGAGGGGGACGCCTTTTGGTTCATTTTGAGGCCAATGTTTTCTTGTCGCTGCCGACAACTATATCGGCTGATTGAACATCCGAAAACAGGGGGTGGGGTCACGTTTTCCTGACCAAAAACACGTGTTTGGTGGCTTCGGTGGGGTAAAATCTACTTCAGGTGGTTTTGCCGAACCAGTTTTCCCGGGTTGAACACCCCGCTTGGGTCAAGCGCGGTTTTGATATCCGTCATGATATCCCAGGCATCGCCATGCTCTCGTTCCATATATCCCAGCTTGCCACGCCCGATCCCGTGTTCCCCGGTGATCGTTCCACCAAGCGTGAGCGCGCGTTCCACCATGCGATCCGCAGCAGCAAATGCGCGTGTGCGTTCATTGTCATTTTCGGGATCAAACAGCAGGATCGAGTGAAAATTCCCGTCCCCGACATGGCCAAGGATCGGTCCGTTCAGGTCGTGTGCTTCCAGATCCTGAATGGTTTCTTCGACAGCAAGGGCGAGTTGCGAGATAGGGATGCAAATATCTGTCGTGATCGCCTGCGCCCCCGGGCGGTTTGCCAATATCGCGAAATACGCATTGTGCCGCATGGCCCAGAGAGCATTGCGATCTTCCGTGTTGCTCGCCCATTCAAACCCGGTTGCGCCGTGATCTTCGGCGATGTCCCCAAACTGTTCTGTGGCCTCTTCCACAGCCGCAGGAGAGCCGTGAAATTCAAGCAACAGGTGGGGCTGTGCGGGCATGTTTGCCTTGGCGTAGGAATTGAACGCGGCCACGGTGGCCGTGTCGACGAGTTCGATTCGCGCCACGGCCAACCCCACCTGAATGGTATCCATCACGGCATTAACCGCGTTGCCCACCGTGGGAAAGGCGCAAATCGCGGCTGTAATCGCCTCGGGTTGCCCCTGAACGCGCAAGGTCAGTTCGGTGATCAGCCCCAACGTCCCTTCGGAACCGACAAACAAACCGGTCAGGTCATAGCCTGACGAAGATTTGCGGGCTCGGCTGCCGGTGCGGATGATCCGGCCATCGGCAAGAACCACCTCCAGTGCCAGCACATTGTCGCGCATGGTGCCGTATCGAACGGCGGTCGTTCCACTGGCGCGAGTGGACGCCATGCCGCCAAGCGATGCATTGGCACCCGGATCGACCGGGAAAAACAGACCGGTCGCGCGCAGATCTTCATTGAGAGCCTCGCGGGTGACACCCGGTTGTACGACGACGTCCATGTCCCCCTGATGCACGGCGAGGATTCGGTTCATCCTTTGGAAATCGACCACAACCCCGCCATTGACGGGCTGGTTCTGTCCTTCGATAGAAGTGCCAGCCCCCCAGCCTGTGACCGGGACACCGTGGGCTGCGCAGATTTTCACGATCCTGCTCACCTCTTGCGTGGTTTCCGGGTACACTACGGCATCTGGCGGGCAAGGCGAAAAATGTGCTTCGGAACGGCCATGCAAATCCAGATCGCTCTTGGACAGGCCAATTCGTTGCCCTAAGAGTGTGGAAAGCTCGGCAAGCGCGTTTTGGATGGTCATTCGTGCCCCCTCAGGACGTATCTTTCCTTCCTAGGCCAATACGATGGCATGGAAAAGAGCAAGTCGATTAAAATGATGAGTAGTTTTTGGGAGCCGAGGTGCAAGCAAAGCGACCGGGATTCATGGCCGAGCAGGCCAAAGAGGTCAGGGCCGAGTTGAAACAGGCCTGGTCGGTGTTGCGTGATCGGGGGCCAAGCCAGTTCCAGTTCTGGGTTATTGCGCTTGTCATCGGGATCGGTGCCGGATTTGCCGCCCTGTTTTTTCGTCTTGGTATCGAGGCGCTTCAGGAATGGGCTTATGGCGTTCCCAATGTGAATCGGTTGCACAGTTTTGCCGAAACCCTGCCGTGGTATTGGGTGTTGCTTATTCCGATCGGGGGGGGGCTGCTGGTTGGGTTGATTCTGCATTTCTTTACCCCTGATGCCCGTGTTCGTTCTGTGGGAGATGTGATCGAAGGCGCGGCGATGTATGAGGGCCGGGTTGAGCTGCGCGCGGGAATCGGGTCGGCCCTGGCTTCGATGATCACGCTTGGCACCGGAGGCTCCACCGGGCGCGAAGGCCCGGTGGTGCATTTGGCCAGCGTGATATCAAGCTGGGTCAGCGAACGCATACATGCCGACGGGATCACCGGGCGCGATCTTTTGGGCTGTGCCGTTGCGGCGGCGGTTTCGGCCTCGTTCAATGCCCCGATTGCCGGAGCGTTGTTCGCGCTAGAGGTGGTGTTACGCCATTTCGCGGTTCATGCCTTTGCCCCTATCGTCATCGCCTCGGTCGCGGGAACGGTGATCAACCGTCTGCAATTCGGGGATGTCACCGAGTTTACGCTGTCCGGTGTTTCGGCGTTGGAGTTTTATGTGGAACTGCCGGCCTATCTTCTTCTTGGAATTGTCTGCGGCATCGTGGCAGCGACGCTGATGCGGGCGATTATCATGGGGGAAGACCTGGCCAATCACCTCCAATCCCGTCTGTCCTTGCCACGCTGGCTGCGTCCCGCGCTGACGGGCGGGTTGCTGGGGGGGATGGCGATTTTCTATCCACATATCATCGGGGTTGGTTATGAAACGACGTCGGCGGCGTTGACCGGCGAATTGATTCTGCACGAAGCGGTGGTGTTCGCCATGCTCAAGGTCATCGCTGTGACGATCACCATGGCCGGGCGGATGGGGGGCGGCGTGTTTTCTCCGTCCTTGATGGTTGGGGCGTTAACCGGGCTGTCCTTCGGTTTTATTGCTACCAGCGTTTTCCCGGAAGTCAGCGGGTCTCATACGCTCTATGCCCTTGCTGGTATGGGGGCGGTGGCAGCGGCGGTGCTGGGGGCTCCAATTTCCACCACCCTGATCGTGTTCGAAATGACCGGCGACTGGCAAACGGGTTTGGCGGTGATGGTGGCGGTGAGCATGTCCACCGCTCTGGGAACCCGGCTCGTGGATCGCTCGTTCTTCCTGACCCAGCTGGAACGGCGTGGCGTACACCTGGCGGCAGGCCCACAGGCCTATCTCTTGGCCATGTTCCGGGTTGCGGGCCTGATGAAACCGCTCGGAGATGACGATTGCCCGGCGGAAGAGCAACTCTGGGAGCTGGTACAGGACGGGGCCTATGTGGATGCCAACGCCACGCTGGAATCCGCAATGCCCACGTTTGAACGCTTGGGCACGGGTTTTCTGCCGGTGGTCAGCATCACGGGCGAGGATCAGCCTCCCGAGCTTTGGGGCGCGCTGACCCATGTGGATGCGCTCAAGGCCTATAACCGCGCTCTTGCTGCTACGGCGGCCGAGGAGCATAGTTGAAGAGCATCCGGGACGTGATGCGGGCTTTTTAGGTGGCTGAATTGGGACAGAAGGCGGGTTCTGCGGGTCCTTTAGGGTCGGGACTCAATTGGTCCACCAGACGATGGCAGCGGCCAGGAAGACTGCCGACAGGAAGATATCGGCTCTCTTGTCGTAACGGGTTGCTAT
>PDWJ01002829.1_pt1 | contig 18157 bp, 16 predicted proteins | sample 1430881 | NCBI WGS metagenome assembly PDWJ01 (sample SAMN01162460, study PRJNA174530) | Oral metagenome, whole genome shotgun sequencing project. | biome: Marine environment; feature: Marine mammal; material: Swab sample of the gingival sulcus; isolation source: swab sample of gingival sulcus...
AAATCGGTTGTAAAAAACTCCTCCAACCTAATTCTTCTCCTATTGAACCGATTAACATACCAATTATTATTACAGAAAATAATGAAGATAAATTATCGGTTTTTTCTATTTCTAAACCTGCTAATTTTCCAATAAAAAATGAAACAAAAATTAAGAAAAAAGGCAATGCTAATGCTAATAATGCTTTAAACGCAATCATTTTATTAAAATAACAACCTATCGGAACTCGCAAATCCTTATATAACAAAATCATTATTAAGAAACCTGTCATTGGTGCTAACTGTGGCAAAATAATTTTGCTAAAATCAAGATTAATTTTCTGTTGAAATGTCGCAAGTAATGCTGTTACAATAATAGTAATTAATGCAAACAATATTATTTTAAAAATCATATTTCTCACTTGGTTTCTTCCTTAATTTATTTTTTTTACTAATGGCATATAACCGGTTAGTGTATGAGCAGTCGCGAAATAAAAAGCCAAAACATTGAATTTCAGCACCGCCCTTAGCCAAACCTTGTTTTCGCTTGCTAAATTAATCAAGAAATGCAATCTAAAATAAGGTTTGGCGGTTAAAAATGCTTAGACCTCAAAATAAGTATTTTGCTCGACATAAAATATATACCATGTTATGCAATGTTATTTATCCTCTATTATAAATTTTCTAGTAACTTTTCTATTATCAATTGTAAATGTTATTAAGTATAGTCCTTTTGACAATTTATGAAGATTGATGATATTATTTTCGTTATTTTCTACAATCACCTCAGTGCCAAATGTATTATACATTTTAATACCGGAAATTGCGTTATCAGTCTTAATATACAATTTGTCTTTAGTAGGGTTTGGATAAATTACCAAATCTATATTAGGGGTTTGTCCTTGCACATGATTGACAGGCTTTTTAAACAAATAAACCCCATTTCCTCCTAAAAATACATTATCTATATTATTCTTAATATTTATCGTCATGCATCGTATTCTTTGACTTGAAGTAATACTATTACATGAAGTAGTGTCCCAAGTTGTTCCGTTGTTTTCTGAATAGAGTAGGGCAACTTTATCAGAGCCTGCTGACTTCAAACCTGTAACATATAACACACTTTTGTTTACGGGACTAAATTCAATATTCGTATAATACAAATTGAATGGTGAATTATCACTCCATAGATTTAATAACTGTACCCAATTTTCTCCTTCATCAGTAGATTTAGCAATTATACCTTCTCCGGCAGCATACCATGTAGAGTTATCTATGGCTAAATCGTGAATAGCATTATCTCCTAAAGAAAAAGAATTCATTGAAGGGATTTTCCATGTATTGCCAAGATCATTAGAAATTTGCAAATATGCTGTAAAGAAACCTGTTTCACCTCCAATTAATAATTGCGAATGATTGGTTGGGTTGACCATAATAAAACGGTCTGAGTTTGTTATATTGTATATACTTTCCCATGTAACTCCACCATCATAGGTTTTTAATTGATGCTTAAGAAAATACAAAGTATCGTAGTTGTTGCTTGGATGTGCAATATGGTCGAGATATTGATAAGAATTAACATTAGAAGTATCAGTATTCATTAATACAAAAGAATTGCCGGCATTGGAAGACTTATATATTTGTGTTGTGTTTGTCGAGCCAAGTTGGACTAAAGAAATGAAGGTTTGATAATTTTCCACTAAAGTTTGTGTTATATAATGCCCTTGCTTTCCACAACTTGCCCAAATAGTATCAGTATTAGAAATACTCTTTTTATATAATCCATCATCAGTACTGGCATAAATGGTATCTGAATAAACAGTTAAATCATTCACCTGAAATCCGTTTAAACCTAAATTTGTCCATTGAGCAAAAGCATTAAGTATTGAAAATTGGATTATAAAAATAAAAATTAATTGTTTCATTTTTTCGGGTGTTCTAAATTTAATATTGCATAATGGTCGCAGTGCTTGGATAATGAAAATGTCCAAAATTAGCGCGTTACTCGCCATAGCATATATACTTTGTCGCCTATTACTTTTTATTAATCGTCCTTAATGCTCTTTTTATTATTTTTTCGGTTTCTTGTGTTGGTGATTCCTTTCTCCATTTTTCACATAATTCAATCACAAAATTTGGTTCAGATTTACTTGCATCATTCAACCAATTTCCAACACTGTCTTGAACATATTTTGATTTATCAGATTTTAAGTTTTCCAAAATAGGTAATGCTATTTTTGGATTTTCTTTTAATTGTTCAATGTGTTTACACCAAACACCTCTCGGTCTCGTGCTTTCAGTCGTAAAGCGTCTTATATTTTCATTATCGTTTTTCGTCCAACTGCTTAAAATTTCAATGGATTTCTCTAAATTATTATCAATTTCAGGTCGTAAAGCCATCCACACAACTTCCCGTACTCCAAAATGATTATCGGCAATAAGTTTTTTAGATTGATTTAGTTTTTCGGATATGCTTAAATCTTTATTTAGAGATTTAAGGTATGGTGCATAACAGCGAATAGAATCGGACAAATGAGAACTCAGATTATCAAAAACTGAGTTAAATTCTTTATCATTAAAATATAATTTATAAAGCATTGAGCCAACTAATTTGATCGTGTTCATTGTAGTTGGCTTTTTTTGAAATTTTATTTTTTCTGAAATCAGTTTTATGTTTTCTTTTGAAATACCAATTGCACCAAAATTTGTCTCTATAAGCTTTAAATGGTCAACCGCCAGCCATTCCGTTAAATTAACCGTTTCTATTTTTCCAACATTCAGCAATTTCAGAACTTCTTTTGGAATATCTTGGGTTTTTCTTGCTCCTTTTCGGTTAATAATTTCTTTTTTCACACAGTCTCTCTTAATTGGATACAACAAGTATTAATTCGAATTATTTCAAGGTAAACTTAGTTGTTCCTATTTGGCTGCCGTCCATAAATATATCAACATCATAGGTGCCGGGAGCAACTTCCGTGTCGGAAGTATAAAAAGTGCAAACATCGGCTTTTTTGCCGGAATAATTTACCTCCCTTTTGGCAGAATAGGCAATTTTTTTCCCTTCATAATCAAACATGCCCGATTCGGAGTTCATTAGAATAAAGCCGTCGGGAGCTGCAACACGCAAATAAGCATATCTGTTGCCCGGTTTTGCTAATACATTATCATCAATTGTGAAACAGATTTTTGCTTTTTTAAATCTTCGTGCACGACTTGTCTTATTATCTCTGACATTTAATAATGAAATCGTAATATTTTCGGCTTTTAATTCTTTGGCAATTTTTATTTGCTCCGACAAGCTGTCTTTTAGGTTGGTCAGTGTTTGGGTTTGCTTTACGGCACTGTTATAATTTTCTTTTATGCTTGTATTTTCTGCTTGAAGTTTTTTGTTTTCCGTGTTTAAAGCATCAATCTGTTTCACAAAATCTTTCATGATGCTTTTCAGGGTTTCGGTTTCTTCTTGCAGTTGTTTTATTTTATAGCGGTCTGTGTTTTTTACATATCGCAATTGCTTGAGCGTTTGCTCTATTTTTTCTTTTTGCTCTTCAATTTTGGTATTCAGCTCTTTATTGTTGGTTTTTAAACTTTCGTATTGTGCCGACATTGTTTTTAATTCTTTTTCAATATTGGCTTTGTCATTTTTTACTTGAACCAACTCACGGTTTATTTTTCCGATATTTCTTTTTTGATCGAACTTGTCGAAAACAAGCCAACCGATTATTAAGGTTTCAAGAATAATTACAGCGATTAACGTTTTTGATGTGGAGTTCATACGCAATTTATTTTAATTGTTTTAAATACATTTGAATGGTGTTGTGTAGTCCGAAATACAAAGCATCGGAAATTAAGGCATGTCCAATGGATACTTCATCTAAAAATAAGATGTTTTTACAGAACCAGTTTAAATTATGCAAGTCTAAATCATGCCCGGCATTTATGCCCAGTTCATTTTTATAAGCCGCTTCGGCTGCTTTTGCAAAAGGAGCAATGGCTTTGTCCTTGTCGCTGTGATAGCTTTTTGCATAAGGCTCCGTATAAAGCTCAATACGGTCTGTATTGCATAATTTTGCGCTTTCTATCATTTTTATGTCCGTTTCAATAAAAAGCGAAGTGCGTATTCCCGATGCTTTGAACTCAGAAATAACTTCTGTCAGAAAATCCCTGTTTTTTATGGTATCCCAACCGGCATTAGAGGTCAAAACATTCGGAGAATCCGGGACCAAAGTAACCTGTGCGGGTTTTATTTCCTTAACAAGCTCAATAAACTTTTTGTTCGGATAGCCCTCGATATTAAACTCGGTGGTAAGCACCTCTTTGAGCTTATAAACATCGTCATAGCGAATATGTCGCTCGTCCGGACGAGGGTGTACGGTAATTCCTTGCGCTCCAAAGTTTTCACAATCAATGGCAGCTTTGATAACATCAGGATTATTGCCGCCTCGAGCATTTCTGAGCGTGGCAATCTTGTTTATATTTACACTAAGTCGTGTCATTTTGTTTTGCTATGAAATAATATAATAATAACTTTGATGTTTAATTAAAAGGCAAAAATATAAAATTGATTTAAATAATTAAACGAACTTAATGTTTTTATATTTGATATTCTATGCAAATAAAAGATTTTATTCCGGATATTTCACCTTTGGTAAGTGTGCATGAAAAAGGCGAAAATGCACTTGCCAAAATGGACTTTTATAAAGTTTCGCACCTCCCTTTGGTTGATGCTGAGGGGAATTATTTTGGTGTAATTTCCGAAAATGAAATTTATGATTTTGATTTGATTGAAAAAACACTTTCCGCTTACAAAAATGTTTTGGCAAGACCTTATATTTATGAAAACGAACATGTTTATTCCTTGATTAATTTATTTTCGGAATTGAGCCTTTCGCTTATTCCGGTTTTAAACAAACAGGATAAATTTATCGGGGCGGTATGTTTTTATGATTTAATGAAATATTTTAAACGGTTTACGGCTTCGGATAATCCCGGAACCGTGTTTATCTTGGAGTTGGATTATCATAACTATTCCTTGTCGCAAATAGCGCAAATTATAGAAAGCAATAATGCCAAAGTTTTGAGCTTGTTTACCGAAACGCATAAAGATTCCACCAAGCTGAATATAACAATTAAATTGAATACAACGGATTTTTCGGCAATCAGGCAAACATTTGAGCGTTATGACTATAAAATAAAAGCAGCATACAGCGAAAACGATAAAGTAAACGAACTTTTAGAGGGACGTTATGAAGAATTTATGAATTATTTGAATATATAATGCTTACATTAAAAAAGAATAGATATTTTATAAACAGCTTAATTGTTTTTTTGGGGGCATTGTTGTTTATCCCTTTTTTGGGCAGTGTGCATTTGTTTGATTGGGACGAAATTAACTTTGCGGAATCGGCAAGAGAAATGATTGTTACCGGCGATTACTTAAATGTGCGGGTAAATTTTGAACTGTTTTGGGAAAAACCGCCTTTATTTATTTGGATGCAAGTATTGTCCATGAAGTTATTCGGTATCAATGAATTTGCCGCACGATTTCCCAATGCCCTTGCCGGTATTGTAACTTTGCTTGCTTTATTCAATATCGGAAAAAAGCATTTTGACCAAAAATTCGGATTATTCTGGCTCTTTGCTTATGTCGGCTCGGCTTTGCCTTTTTTCTATTTTAAATCGGGAATTATCGACCCTTGGTTTAATCTTTTTATTTTTACCGGCATTTATTTCTTTATAAGATACCTGAGAGAAGACAAAAAGCGAATGCGTTTTATTGTCCTGTCGGCAGTTGCAATTGGTTTGGGCACTTTAACAAAAGGTCCCGTAGCTTTGCTTTTGTTTCTTTTAACCGGTTTTGTTTATCTTGTGCTCGAACGTTTTAAAATGCGCATATCATTTCGGGCAATTATTTTGTATATATTCATTTATATGTTCGTTGGCGGTTTGTGGTTTTTACTCCAAATTGCAAGCGGAAATTTTACCATTATTCAAGATTTTATTTATTACCAAATTGAACTGTTTACGCAGGGTGTTGCCGGACACGAACAGTTTTTGCTCTATCATTTTGTGGTGGTATTTGTCGGTGTTTTCCCGGCTTCTGTTTTTGCGCTGAAAACATTTCGACAAGAAAAAAAAGACAGCCCGGAAGAGGAGCGTGTGCTTAAAAAATGGATGATGATTTTATTGTGGGTTGTTTTAATTCTCTTTACGATTGTTAAAACAAAGATTGTGCATTATTCGTCTATGGCATATTTCCCTTTAACATTTCTTGCTGCTTTGGCTCTTTACAAAACCGAAAAAGGAAGCTACGGCAAATCAAAAATTATTTCCGGTATCGTTATTTTTCTTGCATTTTTTTATGCTTTTGCAATTTTTGCTTTGCAATATATCGGAATAAATCATCTCGAAATAATAAAGTCCGGTATTATTAAAGATGCCTTTGCCAATGCAAACTTAGAAGCGGCAACAAACTTTACCGGTTGGGAGTTTTTGCTTGGTGTGTTTTTGCTTGTCGGAATTATTTTTGCTTTGCATTATGCGCGAAAAAACTTCTTTAAGGGAATTTTTCTTTTGTTTGCCGTAAACCTTTTATTTGCTAATATGGCGCAAGTTATTATTGTGCCGCAGGTAGAAAAAATTTCCCAAAAAGCAATGATTGATTTTTTTGTGAAGCATCAAAAGGAAGATGCCTACTTTACAAGCTACGGAATGAAAAGCTATGCGCCGCTTTTTTATGGCCGAAAAATGAAGCCGGACGATATAAGTAAGACGGAAATGCTAAGCGGAACCATTCACAAACCGGTTTATGTAATGTGTCGTATTACCAAAAAAGAAGAATTTGCCGAAAAACATCCGAAATTTAGCATCGTGCAAAATAAAAACGGATATGTCTTCTTTAAAAGAATGCCCTGAAAGTAAGTTTGAAAAAATATAGAAATGCACTTTATAATACTTTCCATATTGTTTTATTTTGTAAATATCAATAATAATGTATGTCATCCGATACATCTGTCCGTAATAAATATGGAGTATAATACAGAACGGCAGGCTTTTGATATTTCAATGAAGTTTTTTACCGATGATTTCGAAAAAATTATTAACAAAAATTACAAGATTAATTTGAACTTGGGTAAAGAAAATCAAATGGCTGCTTGTAATAAATATATTGATAAGTATATAAAGACAAATTTTAAAGTGTTTTTTAATAAGAAAAAGACCGAAAAGGAACTGAAACTAAAAGAGTTTGCCGTAAAAAACAGTGATAATGCGGTTTGGGTATATTACTCTTTAAAGTCAAACAAGCCAAAGACAGTGCGTATAACAAATACTTTGCTGAATGATTTATATAAAGACCAAAAAAATTTGTTTATATTTACCTTTAAAAAAATTCAAGAAGCAAAGAAATTTGAAAGAAACGACAGCGATTTGCAATTTGTTTTAAAATAATCCGTATTTTCGTGGAGTGTTAAAATAAGTATGAAAAAACTTTTACTGCATATTATTTCATTGTTTTTGGTCGTACAGGCTTATGCAACACATAATCGTGCCGGCGAAATTACCTATACCCATGTTTCCGGAAATACCTACGAAATAACTTTAATCACCTATACATATACACCGAGTGCGGCGAATGAATCAAGAGATTTTTTAACAATACAATGGGGCGACAATACTTCTTCGGAAATTCCCCGAATCAGTATAGAATATTTGCCCGATGAGATTCAGAAGAATACCTATCTTATGCAGCATACTTTTCCCGGTGCGGGTGTCTATCAAATAATTATGATAGATCCGAATCGTAATGCAAATATCATTAATATTCCCGAATCGGTTACGGTTCGATTTACGATAAAGACAACCTTAAAAATAGACCCGGACATCGGGGCAAACAATACGCCCGTATTATTAAATCCGCCTGTTGATAAAGCTGCTTTAAACCGGCGATTTGTGCATAATCCGAATGCCTATGACCCGGATGGAGACAGTTTGTCTTACAAAATAACGGAATGTCTTGGTGATAATGGGGTGCCTATTGCCGGATATACCTACCCGGCGGCAAGCAATACCTTATATGTTGATGAACTGACCGGAGACTTTGTTTGGGATGCTCCGATGCAAATCGGTGAGTATAATGTTGCCATGCTGATAGAAGAATGGCGAGACGGTGTAAAAATAGGACAAATTGAACGGGATATGCAAATTGAAGTGCAAGAAAGCGACAATCAGCCGCCGGTTATTCTTAATTTGCCGAATTATTGTCTGACTGCCGGCGATACATTGGAGTTTGATGTTACGGCAACGGATCCCGACAACGACCAAATTAGGCTGTCGGCATCGGGTGGTATTTTTAATTTTGAGAACAACCCGGCAGAGTTTCCTCAAACAACCGGACAAAGTCCGCTGACGGTTCCCTTTCGCTGGGAAACGCTTTGTGAACATGTCCGAAGTCAACCTTATGGGGCATTGTTCAGAGCAGAAGATATAAATCCCGAAGTCGGTTTAACGGCATATAAAAACGTAATGATCGAAGTGCTTGCGCCGGCACCGCAAAACTTGTCTGCTGCTCCCGGTGCAAGTTCCGTAAATTTATCATGGGATACTTATCAATGCGATAATGCTGTGGGTTTTAAAATATATCGAAAAAATGAGCCTTACGAATATACGCCGGCAGATTGCGAAACCGGCATCCCAACCGGCTCCGGATATGTGCTTGCGGGAGTTGCTTCGGGGGCTGAAAGCACCAATTTTGTCGATGATTTTTCCGGCTACGGCTTACCGCAAGGCTATAATTGGTGTTACAGAATAACCGCTTTTTTTGAAGACGGAGCGGAAAGCTATGTGTCGGACGAAGTTTGTGCGGAACTCGTGAAAGCGGCACCTGTTATTACGGAAACAAGCATAAGAAATACCGATACGCAAACCGGCAGTGTGCATCTGACTTGGATGAAACCTACTGAGTTCGATGCCGGAACTTATCCCGGACCGTATAAATACATTATAAAATCAAGTGCGGGACAAATTTGGGAAAACTTTGCCTCCCCGCAGGAAGTCAGCGGTATCAACGATACTCTTTTTACGGATACCTTAATAGATACAAAAAACAATGCACAATCATACGAAATAGGTTTATATAATCAAAAGGGCAGCAATTGGGAATTAATCGGCAGCAATTCGCATGCTTCTTCTTTGTTCATTGAAGCAATACCGGGCGATAAGCGAATGACAATAGCCATAAATGAGAATACTCCTTGGACTAACTACCGCTATGTTATCTATCGCAAGAAAGGCGCAACAGACTGTATGCCGAATACATTGCCCTACGATTCCATTGCGGAAATCAGCGGAATGGCTTATACGGACAGAGATTTAAGCAATGATTCTAATTATTGGTATAAAGTGAAAAGTTATGGCGAATACGGTCTTGATTTTATTCCGAAACCTTTAATAAATTACTCGCAAGAACTTTGTGTTTCGCCGCAAGATACGGTGCCGCCTTGTTCGGTTGGTTTATCTTTATCAACCGATTGCACCTTATTTAAAAATTATTTGAATTGGACTGTTGATGCCGAATGCTCGGAAGATATTCGAGATTTCTTGATTTTTTATTCGGGAACTGCCAAGGGAGCATTGCAACTGATTGATACCGTTAAAGACAATACCGCAAGACAGTATGTGCATGAACCGGAAGGTGCTTTGGGTGCCTGTTATGTCGTGTCGGCAAGAGATTCTGCCGGAAATTATATTCCGCCGGAAGAACTTGTGCGTGTTTGTATTGATGACTGCGAATATTATAATTTGCCCAATGTATTTACGCCTAACGGAGACGGTGTAAATGATATTTTTAAGCCTTTTCCGTATAATAATTCGGTTGAAAAAATTGATTTAACCGTGTATAATCGTTGGGGCGGAGAAGTGTTTAAAACCCAAGACCCGGACATTAATTGGGACGGGACAGATTTAGAATCCGGAAAACCGGTTGCTGACGGGGTTTATTATTATGTTTGTGATGTATATGAAAAAAGACTTTCCGGAACCGAAGTCAGAAATATTGCCGGACTTATAAGAATTATAGGAAATGACGGGAATAATAAAAAACAATAAGATGAAGGCGACTAAGAAAATATTTTTTACATTTATTATTTCGCTCATTGTCAGTAGCATGGTTGGGCAAACAAATAAGTCCGGTGCCTATCAAAGAGCAATTGCCGAATATAGTCAAGGGCATTTTGAAGCGGCAATTAATTTTTTAAACAATGATTATTTATCGGTAGAGAACGATGCAATATTTGCCCTTTTGCGAGGCGACTGCTATTTTGCAATGCGTAGATTTGAAAATGCGCTTCAAGATTATACAAGAGCATATAAATTAAAGAACAAAAAAGCACTTTTGAAGATTGCGCGCTGTTATGCCGAAAGCGAAGATGCACAAAAAGCGGTGGAGTTTCTGAAAGAATATTTGAAAACACCGAATAAGTTGTCGCAATCCGAGATTAAATTGATGCCCTCTTTTGCAAAAATCGAGCACACAAAAGTGTGGATAAATTTATGGAAAGAAGAGCATTATAATTCTTATGAGCAAAAAACGGATGAGGCAAAATACCTGATGAATAAAGAGGATTATGCCAATGCCTTGGATATACTTGATAAATTAATCATAAAAAACAAACGGAGGCATCGTGCCTATGTATTGCGCGGAGATATTTTAATGTTAAACAAGGATTATAAAAATGCGGCACATGCTTATATAAAAGCAAGTGAAATAAAAAAGCATAATAATTCGTACAAAATTAAGGCTGCCGAAGCATTCTTGCGTTCTAAAAAATATAAAAAAGCCGAAAATCTTTATGCTTTAATTATACAAGACCCTTATTATAATCCCGGAATACTCGGCAATTACGTGAGAACGGAACTGCATTTAAAAAACTATACCGAAGCCGAAACAATTAATAAACTGTTTTTGAGTTGTTTTCCGAATAAGGCGGAAGCCTACTATCTTGCCGGGCTTATACAATTTAATAAAGGCAATAATATTAATGCTTTGGAAAACTTAAACAAAGCTATTGAAACGGATAATTCAAATGCAGCCTATTTTATTGCTGCCGGAGATGCTTATCTTAAAACAAATACCTTTGAATCTGCCGTTTATGTGTATTCAATGGCTTTGGACTTAAATCCGAAATTGGCGGAAGTCTGGTATAAAAGCGGACTGGCAAAAATAAAACTGCACCGATATTCCGAAGCATGTTCGGATTTGAAAACGGCAAAATTGTTAAACTACAATAAAGCAGATGACTTGTTGTTTAAATATTGTAAATAAAAAATAGAATTAAAATTTTATGTATTATGGTAAATGATAAAGGTGAAATAGATTTGATAGAGTTGATGATAAAAATTTATCTTTATTTCAGAAAATATTGGTATATTCTTGCACTTGGAGTTGTTGCCGGAGTTGCATTTACTTTTTTTCAAAATATGGCGAAGCCGAAAAGCTACGAATCTTCGATGCTCTTATCAGTTAAAAAAGAGCAGAACTATATGTATGCAATTACATTCAAAGAAATGTATAATCGAAAAGAACAAAATGTGGGAGAAGTTGTTGCCGACATTATCGGGCAGGCAAATAAAATGTTGGAAAATGAAAACTTTGAGCAACTTGCCGAAAGAATGCACCTTAAGCCGACCGATTTAAACGGTTTGAAGTCAATTTCAGCAGTATATTCCGCAAAGGAAGATAATGAGGTAGTTAAAAATAGCATTATGGTGAATGCCGTATCTTCAAAAAAAGAAGTGTTCCATAAATTAGGTCGAGGAATAGAAACTTTGGTTAATCAAAATAAGTATATTAAAAATAAAACTTCGGAAGACTCTTTAATGCTTTGCAAGATAATCGCTCAAATTGACAAGAAAAATAAGGTCTTAGACAGTCTGCTTGCAAATTTCTTTCATATAAAATCTAAAATGGATTTGTTTATTTATCAAGAAAATTCTTTTTTCGGAGAAAGTGTGATGCTGAGCTCTTTAAGGGAAAATTTAAGGCGAGAATTGCAGCATATACAATATGTCCGACTTATTGAAGATTTTTATGTGCCGGCTCCAAAAGAAAAAAGTTTGAAATCATCTTTTGGGATAAATATAATAATTTTCTTATTTCTAAGTGTTTTCATAGTCTTTTTTATTATTTTCAGAAATAAGGTGAAAAACTTTGAACAAAACCGATAAAAACAAAAGAATTTGTCTTTGAATGAAGTACAGAATCCTGACAGCATCAGAAAATTCTGCCAAGATTGAGGCTGTTAAAACCGCATTTAGCAAGGTTTTTCCTAATATGGACATGGAACATGCGAGCGCAGCTGTTTTGTCGCACGTAGCTGACCAGCCGCTAAGTTCCGAAGAAACATATAAAGGGGCAAAGAACAGAGCCGAAAATGCTCGAAAAAGATTTCCCGATTTTGATTTCTGGGTCGGTATTGAGGGAGGAACGGAAAAAAACTGCGGCGGAACCGAATCTTTTGCATGGGTTTGCATAATCTCAAAGTCAGCCGTGTCAAAAGCTCGAACCGCAGGCTTTTATTTGCCCCAAAAGGTTGCTGATTTACTGCATAAGGGCTATGAGTTGGGGAATGTTTTTGATAGGCTTTTTAGCTTTAAAAACTCAAAAAAAGAACAAGGTGCCGTAGGCATATTAACAAACAATATTATAACACGAGCAGAATATTACACCGATGCGGTAGTATTTGCTCTGATACCATTTATTAACAAAGAATTATATTAAAATGAATTTAAAAGAAATAATGCAATGGCGCTATGCAACCAAAGTGTTTGACAAAAACAAAAAAGTGCCGGAAGAAACTTTAAACAGAATACTTGAACTTACAAACCTTTCGGCAACATCCTTTGGTTTGCAACCTTATAAAACGGTGCTTGTGTCGAATCAAAAATTAAAAGAGGAGTTGGTTAAACATTCGTATAATCAGTCAAATATTGCCAATTCATCACATCTGGTTGTTTTTGCGTCAAATACAAATATCGACAAAAACTATGTGGATGATTTTTTACGTTTAACTGCCGAAACGCGAAACATTGAATTGAGCAGTCTGGATAATTTCAGAAAAATGTTGCATAATTTTATTGCTTACAAAGATGATAAAAGTATAGCCGAATGGAGCGCATTGCAAGTATATTTGGCTTTGGGAACCTTTTTGGTTGCCTGTGCCGATGAAAAGGTGGATGCTTGTCCTATCGGTGGTTTTGTCCCTGATGCTTATGATGAGGTGCTTCAATTAGAGAAATATAATTTACATTCCGTAGTTGTGGCGGCAGTAGGATACAGAGACGAAAGCGACAAATATCAATACCTGAAAAAAATACGCAAATCGGCAGATGAAATGATAATTCGTATTGACTGATGACGGCAATTGAGATAACAGAGCTTGTTGCTTTGGGGATTTTTACGGGCTTTATAAACACGCTTTCCGGAAGCGGCTCTTTGCTGACTTTGCCTTTTCTTATTTCTTTGGGCTTGCCGGCAAATATTGCCAACGGAACAAACAGAGTGGCTATATTGTTCCAGAATATTGTTGCCGTAGGCAGTTTTAAAAAACAAAAAATATTTGAATATAAGGAGGCTGTTTGGCTGACAGTTCCGGCTGTTGTGGGTTCCTTTATCGGAGCTGCCGTTGCCGTGCAATTGTCTGATGACTTGATTGAAAAATTTGTTGGAGCAATCTTGGTGCTGATGTTTTTTTTGCTGATTTTTAAGCCTAAAATGTGGCTCAAAGAACAAGCCCAAGACGTAAAAACAAAACCGAATATTATTCAGTTTGTCATATTGTTTTTTGTGGGCATTTACGGAGGTTTTATTCAAGCCGGAGTAGGTCTGTTTTTGTTGGCGGGTTTGGTGCTCGGTGCAGGTTTTGATTTGGTAAAAGCAAATGCCGTTAAAGCTTTCATTATTTTATGCTTTACCATAGTTGCGCTGTCGGTTTTTATTTATAATGATGCCGTAAATTTTGAAATGGGAATATTGCTGGCGGCAGGAAATATACTCGGTGCCTTTGTCGCAAGTAAATTTGCGCTGGATTGGGGACCTAAATTTGTGCGTTATGTCTTATTGTTTGCGGTTTTTATGGCAGTTTTAATGCTTTTTGATGTATTTGATTTGATTCTTTCGTGGATATAATTGATAAACATATTGTCTCCGAAGACATCGCCGGTATTGTGCGTGTAACGGACTATATCCCGATGAAATTTGCATCCGTTCAAACGAAAAGCAGTGCCAAAAAAGCCGTGAAAAAGGGGCGCGTTTTCATTAACGGTGAAGTTTGCAGTACCGGCACCCGTATTGAAAAAGGGCAAGTCATTGAGTTGTCGGAAGAAGTGCAAAAGCAGGGAAAAATCTTTAAATTGCCTTTGAAAATTATCTTTGAGGATGCCTTTCTTGCTTTGGTTTATAAACCGCCCGGCATAGCCGTAAGCGGCAATTATTATAAAACCGTGCAAAATGCTTTGCCTTTCAACTTTTTGCAGTCGCAAGAAAAAGATGCTTTGAATATGCCTTTGCCGGTGCATCGTCTTGACAAGCAAACTTCCGGTCTTTTGCTGCTTGCCAAAACACATGCGGCGCGCATAAGTCTCGGAACGCAGTTTGAAGAAAAACGCATACACAAAAAGTATAATTCCGTGGTAATCGGAAAAGTGCCGCAAAGCGGAATAATTGATTTTCCCCTTGCGGGAAAGAAAGCAATAACAAAATATGAATGTATCAAAACCGAAGAATCGCTTCGCAATGGTTTTCTTTCTTTGCTGAATTTATATCCTTTGACCGGAAGAACGCATCAATTGAGAATCCATTGCGAACAATCCGGCTTTCCCATTTTGGGAGATAAGTTATATCATGCAAATGTGCCCGTTTTTAAAGGGAAAGGGCTGTTTCTTTCGGCAACGGAAATAAGTTTTACACACCCGATTGATGAGCGTAAAATGACTTTCTCCTGTCCGTATCCCGCAAAATTTGATGCAATAATCGAGCGAGAGAAAAAACGATTTGCACAAAAAAATGCTTAGGCAAAAAATTAATTACGGTAAATTTTCTGAAAAATATATCTTTGCGGCACTTAAAAAATGATTTCTGTTAACAACATATCGCTTTCGTTCAACGGCAAGTTTTTATTGAATAATATTTCTTTTGTTATAAATAAAAAAGACCGTATCGGTTTAACCGGAAAAAACGGTGCCGGAAAATCCACTTTGCTGAAAATAATTAAAGGCATTCAATCTGTTGATGCGGGAGAAATAGCATATCCTGCCGGAATGAAAATCGGCTATCTGCCTCAGCAAATGACCTATCCGGCAGGCAAAACGGTGTTTGACGAAACCATGTCTGCTTTTTCGGAAATTACGGCATTGGAAAAACAAATCCAAACCACAGGTGCCGCACTCGGGCAAAGAGACGATTATCACAGTGCCGATTATTTGGACTTGATAGAAAATCTTAACAAATACGAAGAACGTTTTCGTATGTCCGGCGGGCATACGATTGAAGCAGACATTGAAAAGACTTTAAAAGGCTTGGGCTTTGTAAGAGCAGATTTTAATCGGCAAGTTACCGAATTTAGCGGAGGTTGGCGAATGCGAATAGAACTTGCCAAGATTGTGTTGCAAAAGCCGGATTTATTATTGCTTGATGAACCGACCAATCACCTCGACATCGAATCAATCGAATGGTTGGAGCAGCATCTTAAAACATATTCCGGCGCTTTGCTCTTGATTTCGCACGACAGAACTTTTTTGGACACGATAACCAATCGTACTTTGGAGATTGCCCTCGCTTCAATTTATGACTATAAAGTGCCGTACAGCAAGTTTGAAAAAATAAGAGCGGAACGGATATTACAGCAAACTGCCGCATACGAAAATCAGCAAAAGAAAATAAAAGAAACCGAGCAATTTATAGAGCGTTTTAGGGCAAAGGCAACCAAAGCGGTGCAAGTGCAGTCTCGAATTAAGCAGCTTGAAAAGATTGAGCGTATCGAGATTGACCAAACGGATGTTTCCAATTTACATGTGGCATTTCCGCCGGCTCCTCACTCCGGCGAACTTGTGGTTGATATTGAAGATATGTCAAAAAAATACGGCGATAAGCTTATTTTAGAAAATTTGACTTTGACTATTGAGCGAGGACGTAAAATTGCTTTTGTCGGAAAAAACGGTGCCGGAAAAACAACTTTAATAAAAGTTATAACGGGAAAAACGGATTTTTCCGGAAAAGTGAAAATCGGGCATCAAGTAAAAATCGGTTATTTTGCTCAAAATCAAGAAAATGAACTTGATAACAGCAAAACCGTGTACGAAACGCTTGACGATATTGCCGTAGGGGAGGTGAGAACCCGCCTAAGAACCATTCTGGGCAATTTCTTGTTCAGTGATGACGATATAGAAAAGAAAGTTGCCGTTTTGTCCGGAGGGGAACGGTCGCGATTGGCACTTGCCAAACTCATGCTTGAACCCTATAATTTCCTGATTATGGATGAGCCTACCAATCATTTGGATATTCGCTCAAAAGATGTGCTGAAAATAGCCCTGAAAAACTATAAGGGAACATTGGTTGTTGTTTCGCACGACAGGCATTTTCTTGACGAACTGGTTGATGAAATATATGAGTTCTCGGATAGGAAAATAAAAAAACATGCCGGCGATATAAAACTGTTTTTGAAAAAGAAAAAAGCGGAAAATTTTCAATATCTTGAATCGGAAAAAAATAGCGAAAAGTCTGTTTCAGCTGAAAATTCGGACAATAAAGAACTTTATTTGCAAAGAAAAGAGATTGATAAAGAAATCCGAAAATTGGAGAAAAAACACACTGAGGCAGAAGACAAAATTGAGAAATTGGAAAACTATTTAGCCGAATGTGAGCAAAAAATGGCTTCCGGAGAAAAAATTGATGACCGGGATTTTTGGTCTGATTTTGAAAAAGCCAAAAAAGAAGTCGAGGAAAAAATGGCTTTATGGGATGAGCTAAGCGAAAAAATTACAGAACTTTCCGCCAAAAGAGACGAGTTAAAATAATTTCGGATTTAAGCCGCATTTAGCAAATTGCAAAGAACGCAAAATTTCGCAAAGAGCGCAACAGCAAATTCCTTGGAGAAGGGGGTGCAGGGGGATTGATTAGCAAATTATGAATTATAAATTGTTAATTATGAATGAATTGAGAGTTAAAAATGAAAAATATTTAAAACCCGATTAAAGCGGGAAGTTGGAAGTTGGAAGCCGGAAGTCGGAAGCCGGAAGTTGGAAGAGTTTTAATTGAAAATTGAAAGGTAAAAAGTCTGTTTGCAAAGAGCGCAATTGCAAATTCCCCCTTGGAGAAGCAGGTTTGATTGGTTCTAAATGTCTATGAAAAGTTTATATAATTCCTTTACTTTATTAGCAATTTTAGCAAAAGTTGCCTTTGTTGGTTTGTATCCATTTTTTCGCAAAATATTTATTGCGATATTATTGAAACATGCTAACATGGCAGCTTTCTTTGGGGTTCGTAAAGTCATATCATCTTCTCCCTGCACGGCTTTGGCTGCTTGAGCGGCAGAGCTAAACTTTTTGCTTGATACATAGTAAGATACTTCATCAAATCTCTTATTACTTCTGTACCCGTAACGACGCACTTTTACAAATTGTTCGATACCATTCCACCCTTTGGGTAACTCTGTTATATTGTTATACAACTCTACAAAACGAGTAATTTGATTACCCTTAGTATTCTCAAAATATTCGTAAGTTGAGAATGCCTGTGTTAAAGACGTAAAAAGCTGTATATTCTGTAAAAGAGAAGAACAATTGCCTTTTACTTGTGCCAAAAAATCACATTCTAAAGATAAAATCAAGTTAAACGTTTTTTTTGGCAATGCAAAGCGTCTACGGTGAAAACAACATCCTTTACGCCCAACTTTTCAATCAAATATCGTAAAGCTTGTGCTTCGCCACTTTTCCCATTTTCAAAAGGCTGCATACCGTAAATTATACCGCTGTGATGACCAAAGGCATTAACTACTGAAACAAAATTTTGATTGGAAGTATGACCGCCAACGGCAGTAGCTTTAATGGCTTTTCCGTCTAAAGCTATTAATTCATCATCCATAATTTCAGGTAGATAGTCTTGAGTCCATTTGATAAACTCCTTAACTAAA
>PDWJ01002708.1_pt1 | contig 18154 bp, 16 predicted proteins | sample 1430881 | NCBI WGS metagenome assembly PDWJ01 (sample SAMN01162460, study PRJNA174530) | Oral metagenome, whole genome shotgun sequencing project. | biome: Marine environment; feature: Marine mammal; material: Swab sample of the gingival sulcus; isolation source: swab sample of gingival sulcus...
TGCGTGGTGGGGGTTGGCTCGGTCGCGGGGGATCGCGGGCGGGTCGGCAACTATGTCTATGGCGCGGCCAAGGCGGGGTTTGCCACCTATCTGTCAGGGTTGCGCAACCGCCTGACCCGTGCGGGCGGCCATGTGATCACCGTCAAACCCGGCTTTGTGGATACGTCGATGACCTGGGGTCTTGACGGCATGTTCCTGGTGGCCAGCCCCGAGGCCGTGGCGCGCGACATTCTCAAGGCGGTCGGCAAGCGGCGCAATGTGCTGTACACACCGTTCTTCTGGCGCTGGATCATGCTGATCATCCGCCTGATTCCGGAGCCGCTGTTCAAGAAACTGTCGATCTGACCGCAGCGCCGCTGCCCGACGTCGCCGGTATCCCGCGCGCCAGAACGGGCGCGCCGGGGAGAGGACGCGAGGGCGCTCTAGAAAGTCCACTGGTTCGAGGCGAAAAACAACAACGCCAGACAGGCCAGCAACAGCGCGATCCCGCGTTTGTCACGCAGGGCAAACAGGATCGGGTCATAGTCCTGACGCCCCTCATAGCCCTGGTGCACCATGCGCAACAACCACCAGCTCAGCGGCACGGCAGCGGCCCAGAGGAACACGCGCTGCGGGTAAAGCTGCGCCGCCTGAAGCGAGAACCCATAGGCCAGAAAGGACAGCACCGCGCCAACCACCCCCGCCAGCGCCAGGTTCAAAAGCTTGCCCCGGTCCGGCCGGGCATAATCCCGCCCCGGCAGTCGCGCGTCGGTCTTGGCCAGGGTCACTTCGGTCAGGCGCTTCACCGCGCCCAGCGCGGCAAAGGCCGGAAAGATGAAGCCGATCAGAAAGGCCGACACGCTCAGCCCCGTCACCGCCGCCCCGGCCACGACCCGCAGCGTATAAAGCCCGGCCAGAATACCGATATCCACCCAGCGCAGCCGTTTCAGCCGCAGCGAATAGGCCAGCGACAGCAGCATGTAAAACACCGTGATCAGGAACATCCCGCCGCCCAGAAGCGCACTGCCCAACAGCGCCACCCCCCCGGCGCACAGCCCGGCCCCCATGCCCACCGTCAGCGGCACCGCGCCGCTGGCAAAGGGCCGGGTCCGCTTGGTCGCGTGCTGCCGGTCGGCCTCGAGATCCAACAGGTCATTGGCCACATAGATCGACGAGGCCGCCGCCGAGAAACAGATCATCCCCAGCAGCACTAGCCCCAGACTGGCCGGAGACACATCCTGCGCCGCCACCATCGGCAGCAGCAGAAGCACGTTCTTGACCCATTGATGCGGCCGCAGGGCGCGGGCCAGATCGCGCCAGCGCCAGCGCTCGTCAAAGCTTTGGACCGGTGTGCCCTGTGCGGCCAGCGCCCGGGCCGAGGGCTCATCCCCCACCACAATCGCCAGCCGCGCCTTGTCCCAGATCGCGCGGTCCACCGGGGCATTCCCGGCGTAGTCAAAGCCGCCCTCGCCATAGGCATCAACCAGCGCCTGCGCCTTGGCCGCGCCTTTCAGGTTCACCCTGTCATCCGAGGCAAAGATGCGCGCGGGCAGGTTGTGATCACGGGCCAGCTGTTCGACCAGCCCCCGGTCCGAGGCCGAGGCCAGAGCCAGCTCCCGCCCCTCGGCCACGGCGGCATGGGCCAGTTCGACAATCTCGGGGTGGACCGGCATCAGATCGGTGCGTGGCTGGCCGATCCGGGCCAGCTCGGCTTTCAGCCGGGGGCGGTCCCCCAGATGGCGCAGCGCCGCAAGCGTCGCCAGAGGGCGCCGGTGCATCCCCGCCCAGAAGCTTTCGACCAGCATATCCGTGCGCAAAAACGTGCCATCCACGTCCAGCACCAGCGGCGGCGTGTCAGCCCTTGTCGTGTTCGCCATGCGCGGCCTCCCGGATCGCAAAGACACAGCCGTCGGTGATCAGCTGGGGCCGGGTCACGCACAGCCCCCGCGCGACCTGCCAGGCGGCCAGCACCTTGGGCACATAAGCGCGGGTTTCGGGGTATGGCGGCACGCCGCCATGGTCGCCCACCGCGTTTTCCCCGGCATTGTAGCCAGCCAGCGCCAGGATCACATCATGGTCGAAATGGTCGATCAGCCAGGCCAGGTATTTGACCCCGCCCGCAATATTCTGCGCCGGGTCCGAGGTATCCTCGACCCCGAAACGCGCGGCGGTATCGGGGATCAGCTGCATCAGCCCCTGTGCCCCCTTGCCGCTTTCCGCCCCGACACGCCCGCCGCTTTCCACCGTGATCAGCGCCACCACCAAGGCCGGGCTGACATCGGTGCCAACGGTGGCGGTCAGGATCTGCGGACCATGGGCGGCGGCAATGTCCTGCATCTGTTGAAGGCGCGGCTGCGCCAGCCCCTCGCGGTCATTCAGAGCGGCCAGCGCCCGCACCATATTGGCGGCGCCGCCCTTGTCGGCCTCGGGATGGACCGTGGTCCAGAACCATTCCCAGCCGTTGGCCTTGGGGGGCGCGGGAGCCTTGGCCGGGTCAGCAGGGTCAGAGGCCGCAGCCACAGCCCCCCCCGCCGCCGGGTCGATCTGTACGGTGATACGCGCCCCCTGCCCCGGCGCAGGCACGCCCACCCGTTTGAAGGTGAACTCGGGCCAGGGCGGCGGCTCCTGCGCCACAACCGGCCCGGCAGCGCACAGACCGGCAAGCGCGGCCATCAGAATGACGGCCTTGGAACGGATGTTGTGAAAGCGACGCATGGGCGCCTCGCTCGTCTGCCTCGGTGTCTCGTTTTGAGCAAGCATGGCAGATACGGCGCGAAAAAACCAGTCATTCGTGGCACGACCCGCCCCAATTTTCGCCACATTCACAACGCCCCCTCGCAAGACCCTGATCAAGAAATTTTCGTGTCTTTTTAATCAATATGTTGAAAGGTTTTTCCGGATTTTCCCGACGCACGCAAAAAGGCGCCAATGATGCCTCAATGCTGCCCCAATCAAACGGCAGAAATGTGGCTCATCAAGCTGCGAACACACCGGTTCACAGACGGTTGCACACAGCTTGGTGCGAGTTGACACAGACAGAGACCCTTGGAGGGACACAAGATGAAACTGTTCACCAAATTCTTCAAAGACGATTCTGGTGCCGTAACCGTGGACTGGGTCGTGCTGACCGCTGCCATCGTTGGTCTGGGCATCGCCGTGATGACCACCGTTTCGAATGGCACCAACAAGCTGGCCGAAACCATCTCGTCTGATCTGGCCGCCACGAAAACCGGGGTGTCCGCAGACAGTGGCAGTGGCAGTGGCAGTGGCAGTGGCGACAACAATGCCGCCGACGGCCAAAAATGATATACTCTTTTTCAAGGGCGCGTCGAAAACCGGCGTGCCCTTGTGCCTGCGAAGGCCACCCCTGAGAGATATTCCTTTCGGATGTCTCTCTTTTTCCCGTTTCCACAGCACTTGCTGGGCGGGTTCAAGGGATAATGAAGTTGACGACCGGCACAGCCGGCGATGTGAAGGAAAGGGCAGAACGTGCGGTTGATTTTCGGATTGGTGTTGATCCTGGGCATCGCCCTGGCGGGCAGCGCGGTCTATCTTGCGAAAAACCAGATGGGCGCCTATCAGGCCCGACTGTCCGAGGCCGAGCGGGTCCGGGCCGCGATGGTTCGGACCGTTGATGTCATGGTCCTGAACACGGCGAAACGCTATGGCGACACCCTGTCTGCCAAGGATGTGCGCGTGGTCAAATGGCCCGAAAACGCCATTCCCGAAGGCAGCTTCCCCTCTACCGCCAAACTCTTCCCTGAAGGGCAGCAGAATTTCCGCACCGTGCTGCGCGCGATGGAGAAGGACGAGGCCATTCTGGCCGTCAAGGTCACCGAACCGGGCGAGGATGCCGGGGTCAGCGCCCGTCTGAGCGCCGGGATGCGGGCCTTTGCCATCAGGGTGGACGTGGCGTCGGGCGTGTCCGGCTTCCTGCGGCCAGACGACCGGGTGGATGTCTATTGGACCGGTCGGGCGAGCGATCTTAACAGCCGCGATGGTGTGACCAAGCTGATCGAAGCCTCTTTGCACCTGCTCGCGGTTGACCAGATCGCTGATGGCGACCGGTCTTCGCCGGTGATTGCCCGCACCGTGACGGTCGAGGCAACCCCGCATCAGGTGGCCGCCCTGGCCCAGGCGCAGGCGACCGGCAATCTCAGCCTGGCGCTGGTGGGTGCCCGGGACGAAACGGTCTCCAGCGAGGTCGAGATCGACCAGAACACGCTGCTGGGCATCACGGCGCCCGAGGAACTCAAGGTCGCCGCGCCCAGGCAGTGTTTCATCACCACACGCCGCGGCGGCGAGACCCTGAAGACGCCAATCCCCTGCTCCAACTGAGCCGGGAGCGCAGCCCCCCCACAGCAGGCCAGCACAACAGAGGCCAGCACGAACCACCAAAGGGCCCCGCGCGGGCCCTTTCCGCCTGTCGCCCCGCCCCCTTCAAAACATTTCGGGTTTGAAGCCTCCTGCCATATCTGGGAGTGTTGCCCTCCGCCCACATGAAATCGACCGCGCAAGGCATTGAAACTTGCAAAAAAATGAAAAATGGCGCAGTCTGGGAACAACTATGGGCGCCAAGACCCACCCCTGAGGCGTGATCGAAGAGGCAGGATCACATGAAAATCGACAAGTTTATCAAGGCGGCTCTGATGGGCCTGACCCTTGGTCTTGGCACTGTTGCGACAAGTGTCCAGGCCGAAACCCTGCGTGTGATGCGCGGCACGGTATCGCGGGCGCTTCAGGTGCCGATGAACCGGGCCGTGGTGGTGGAAAGCGATACGCCCTTCGCGGAACTGTCCATCGCCAACCCGGGCATTGCGGATATCTCGACCCTGTCGGATCGCACCATCTATGTGCTGGGCAAGACGCCCGGGCGCACCACGCTGACCCTTCTGGGCGCGGATGGGCGGCTGATCACCAATGTCGAAGTGCAGGTTGCACCGGACATTGCCGAATTCAAGGAGCGGCTGCGCCAGATCCTGCCCGGCGAAACCATCGAGGTCCGCACCGCCAATGACGGCATCGTCCTGTCCGGCGTCGTCAGCTCGGCGGCGAAGCTGGACCGGGCGCTGGACCTGGCCGAACGCTATGCGCCCTCGCGGGTCTCGAACCTGATGAGCGTGGGCGGCACACAGCAGGTCATGCTGAAGGTGCGCTTTGCCGAGATGAGCCGATCGGTACGCAAGGTGCTGAGCGGATCGGTGGACATCCAGGGCGGCAGCAGCGTTGGCCTCAATGCCGAGACCGGCACCTGGCTGGACGGCACGAACGGGATCGGCAACCCGGTCACCGTGACCCCCGGCATGGAAGGCGGCATGGCGATCGGCTTCAACGCCGGAGCGTTCGAGGTGGCCGTGCTGCTGGAGGCGCTGGAATCGAAAGGGGTGGTACGCACCTTGGCCGAACCGAACCTGACCGCCCTGTCCGGGCAGGAAGCCTCCTTCCTGGCCGGGGGCGAATACCCGATCCCGGTGGTCGGTGGCGAGGGCGATGTCTCGATCGAATACAAGCCCTTCGGCATCGAACTGACCTTCACCCCGCGCGTGGTGGATGGCGACATCATCAACCTGCGCCTGGATGCTTCGGTCTCCGGGGTGGATGCGACCAATTCGTTCAACAACAACGGCATCGCTGTTGCCGCTTTCCGCACCCGCAAGGCTTCGACCACGGTCGAGATGCGCGACGGCGAAAGCTTTGCCATTGCCGGGCTGTTGCAGGACGACTTTCAGGATCTGAACGGTCAGGTGCCGTGGCTGGGCGACATTCCGGTGCTGGGCGCCCTGTTCCGCAGCGCCGAATACAGCCGCGAACAGAGCGAGCTGGTCATCATCATCACCCCGCATCTGGTCACCCCGACCCGGGGCGAGGCCCTGGCCCTGCCCACCGACCGGGTCCGCCCGCCCAGCGAAAGCCAGCTGTTCCTGTTCGGCAAGACCGCCGCCCCCAACCGTCCCACCACAGGCGCCGCGGGCGAGGTCGCCCGGCAGGACTTCTCCGGCTCCTACGGCTATGTGATGGAGGACTGACCGATGCCACATCCCAAGATCAAGGCCCTTCTGGCCGCCAGCACGGTGCTGGCCCTGCTGGCCGGGTGCGGCGGCGCCGGCTCCGGCAACAGCTGGACCCGCGAGGCCGGCGCTTTCCTGGACGAGGGTGGCTTCGGCGAGGTCACACTGAACAATACCGCTGTGCAATCGGGGGACCACAGGTTCCTGATCGCCATGGGCCAGCGATTCGCGCAAGAAACCACTGACACGGTGAATTTCGCCTTCAACAGCGCGGTTCTGGACGGCGAGGCCCAGGCGATCCTGCGCCAACAGGCCGACTGGATCCGCCAGTTCCCCGAGGTCCGCTTCCGCGTCTATGGCCATACCGATCTGGTCGGCTCGAACGGCTACAACCGGCGATTGGGAATGCGCCGGGCGCGGGCGGTGGTGAACTATCTGGTGTCGCATGGCGTGGAGCGCGCGCGGCTGGAGGCGGTGGTCAGCGAAGGCGAGACCCGGCCGCTGATCCAGACCCAGGCCCGCGAACGCCGCAACCGGCGCACCGTGACCGAGGTCTTCGGCATCGCCAACGGCAACGGTCGGACAATAAACGGGAAATACGCTCAGGCGCTTTATCGCGAATATGTTGAAAGCGCTACGGAAGGGCCCAGGTACGCCACAAAAGGGCCCGATGTCCTGAAATAGGCGCAACAGACACACATCATTGAAGGCCGGAGTCCCCCTCCGGCCTTTTTTTCATGGGTTCTGGCAGATTTTCATCAAATCCTGTGTGTTTTCATCGCGGAAACAGCCCCGCTGGCGCATCCCAAGTGTCTCGAAAAATCGCATAATTACGATTTTTTAGCCCCATTCCTGCCAAGATTGGCTGTCAACTCTGGCGGGGAACGGAAGCAGTCCGTGCGAGAGCGAGTCGCGCAGGCCCCGGGCACAGGGACCGACACATGCAAACGGCACCGCGTCCAGGCCGGCTTGAGAAGGAATGAGGCAATGACTGGCAGTGTGGCACTGCAACCAGACCCTGCACCGATCGTCGCTTGCACGATCTGCCGGGACGTGCAGAATTTCGATCTTCTGATCGAAGACATGGAAACCGAACTGGGCGAGACCTGGGGGGATCTGGCGCTGGAAGACGCCGTCACCTTCTTCGGCCAGCCCGATGCCGATGCGCTGACATTCGTCGCCATTGCTCTGGATGACGAGGACGAGGCCAATCTGGCCCTGATTGCCGACATCATCAAACATGCGATGGAGCGCGACATCAAGGTGATCGTCATCGCCGAAGAGGTCAGCCCGATTGTCCTGCATCAACTGCTGAAGATGGGCGCCGAGGAATTCGTGCCCTATCCGCTGCCCGAAGGGGCGCTGCATGATGCCATCGAACGGATGAGCGCGCCGACCCCGGAGCCCGCACCCGCCGTGCCCGAGGGGATGGAGACCACCCTGAAACCCACCGGCGATTGCGAGGCGGTGGTGCTGCCGGTCCATGGCATGGCCGGGGGCACCGGCGCGACCACGCTGGCGGTGAACCTGGCCTGGGAACTGGCCACGATCGACAAGGCCGCCCCGCCGCGGGTCTGTCTGCTGGATCTGGACCTGCAATTCGGCAGCGCCGCAACCTTCCTGGACCTGCCCCGCCGCGAGGCGGTCTATGAGATGCTGTCGGATACGGAAATTCTGGATCAGGAAAGCTTCATGCAGGCACTTCTGACCTTCAACGACCGGTTGCAGGTGCTGACCGCTCCCGCCGACATGCTGCCGCTGGACCTTGTCACCCCCGAGGACATCGACCGCGTGATCAACTTCGCGCGCACCAATTTCGATTATGTGGTGATCGACATGCCCTCGACCGTGGTGCAATGGACCGAAACGGTGCTGCACCATGCGCATGTCTATTTCACCACGCTCGAACTCGACATGCGCTCGGCGCAGAACACCCTGCGCATGATCCGCGCGCTGAAAAGCGAGGAACTGCCGGTCGGCAAGTTGCGCTATGTGCTGAACCGGGCGCCCAGGTTCACCGACCTGACCGGCAAGGCGCGGGTCAAGCGTCTGGCCGAAAGCCTGGATATCACGGTGGAACTGCAACTGCCCGACGGCGGCAAGCCGATCGTACAGGCGGAAGACCACGGTGTGCCGCTGGCCGAAACCGCGCCCAAGAACCCGCTGCGCCGGGAAATCCAGAAGCTTGCGGCCTCGATCCACGACTTGAACAAATCCACCGCCATCGCGGCTCAATAGACGCCAGGAAAGGGGGGGCAGTTCCGTGTTCTCGCGTTACAAGAAATCCGGCACCGGCAAGCCCGCCAGCGCGGGCCCTGCCCCTGTCACGGCCGCGCCCGGCGGCAAACCACTCGCACGGACGACAGCGCCCATGGCCGCCGCCGCGCCCAAATCCACCGCCAAACCGGTGCGCAAATCCGGCGCCGACCGGATCGCGGCCCGCGCCGCCCCGCAAAACAAGGAACGCAAACGCAAGGAGCGCCTGAGCGAAATCAAGGTCGAGCTGCACAAGGAGCTGTTGGACAATCTGAACCTTGCGGCGCTGGAGACCGCCTCGGAAAAGGATCTGCGCGCCGAGATCACCGCGATCACCTCGGAGACGCTGGAAAACATGTCGGTGGTGCTGAACCGCGACGAACGCCAGACCCTGAACCAGGAGCTTTACGACGAGGTGACCGGCCTTGGCCCGCTGGAGCCGCTGCTGAAGGACGAAACCGTCAACGACATTCTGGTCAACGGGCCGCAACAGGTCTTTGTCGAACGCAACGGCAAGCTGGAGCTGACCGACACCACCTTCAAGGACGAACGTCACCTGCTGCGCATCATCGACAAGATCGTGTCGGCCGTTGGTCGCCGCGTCGATGAATCGAACCCGCATGTGGACGCCCGCCTGGCCGATGGCTCGCGTTTCAACGCGATGGTGCCGCCGATTGCCGTCGATGGTTCGCTGGTGTCGATCCGCAAGTTCAAGAAAGACAAGCTGGGCATTGACGAGCTGGTCGGGTTCGGCGCCTTCAGCGAAGAGATGGCCGCCTATCTGCACGCCGCCGTTGCGACGCGGCTGAACATCATCGTGTCGGGCGGCACCGGTTCGGGCAAGACCACCACGCTGAACGCCCTGTCCTCGTTCATCGACGACAGCGAACGCATCCTGACGATCGAGGACACGGCGGAATTGCAGCTGCAACAGACCCATGTGGGCCGGATGGAAAGCCGCCCGGCGAATGTCGAAGGCAAGGGCGCGGTCAGCCAGCGCGACTGTCTGAAGAACGCCCTGCGGATGCGCCCCGACCGTATCATCGTCGGTGAGACCCGCGGCGAAGAGGTCATCGACATGCTCCAGGCCATGAACACCGGCCACGACGGGTCGATGACGACGATCCACGCAAACTCGGCCCGCGATGCGGTGTCGCGTCTGGAAAACATGGTCGCCATGGCCGGGATCGAGATGCCGCTGAAAGCGGTGCGCAATCAGATCGCCTCGGCGGTGAACCTGTTCGTGCAGGCCTCGCGCCTGCAAGACGGCTCGCGCCGCATGACCTCGATCACCGAGATCACCGGCATGGAAGGCGAGGTCATCTCGATGCAGGAGGTGTTCCGCTATGAACGCCTGGGCCTGCACCCGGACGGCAAGATCATCGGGCGCTTTACCGCGACCGGCGTCAGGTCGCATTACTCGGACCGGTTCCGGCAATGGGGCTATGACCTGCCCAATTCGATCTTCGAACCGGTCGCAGCGGAGTAACCTTGATGATCATTTCCGCAGAACCGCTGATTTATGGCCTGATCTTCGTGGCCGTGCTGGTGCTGGTCAACGCGCTGTATCTGATGGTGTTCGGCAAATCCATCAGCCTCAACAACCGGGTGAACCGCCGCCTCGACATGCTCGAAAAAGGGGCGGGGCGCGAACAGGTGCTGGAACAGCTGCGCAAGGAAATGCACCAGCATATGAACGCGCGGGGCATTCCGCTCTATTCGCTGCTGGCGCAGAAGGCGCAGAAGGCCAATATCGCCTTCACCCCCATCCAGTTGATCATGGTGATGGTCGGGCTGATGGCGGTGGCCTATGTCGGGCTGACCATCGGCACCGAAGCCAGCCAGGCCGTGCGCCTCGCCGTGTCGGTGGCGATGGGCGTGGGCGCGGTCTATCTGTGGGTCAGCAACACCGCCAAGAAACGCATGTCGATGATCGAGGAACAGCTGCCCGATGCGGTGGAGCTGATGGTGCGCAGCCTGCGCGTCGGCCACCCGTTCAGCTCGGCCATCCAGATCGTCGCCAAGGAGGTTCCCGACCCGCTGGGCTCGGAAATGGGGGTGATTGCCGATGAAAGCGCCTATGGGCGGGATGTGAGCGAGGCCCTGAAGGCGCTGGCCGAACGCATGGACATGCAGGATCTGCGCTTCCTTGCGGTGGCGGTGACGATTCAGCAGACCTCGGGCGGCAATCTGGCCGAAATCCTCGACGGTCTGGCCAAGGTGATTCGCGCGCGATTCAAGCTGTTTCGCCGGGTCAAGGCCATCACCGCCGAAGCCAAATGGTCCGGCACCTTCCTGTCGGGCTTCCCGCTGGTGGCGCTGGTCATGATCAACGTGATTCAACCGCATTACTATGACGATGTGAAAGAGACCGCCGCCTTCATCCCCGCCTGTCTGGTCGTGGCCGCCTTTCTGATCGCAAATATCTTCGTCATGCGCGCCCTCGTGAACATCAAGGTTTGAGGAGACCCCGATGCTTGAACAGATCCAGATCTTTCTGACCGAGCTGATGGGCCCTCTGGGGCCGGTTCTGGCGCTGGGCATTCTCGGGCTGTTTCTGGTGCTGGGCACCCTGCCGATCCTGATGAACCGGCCGCAGGATCCGCTGGACAAGCTCAAACAGCAGACACAGCGCCCGGTGGCGGATCCGAAAATGGCCCTGCGGACGGCGCAAGGGCATGACAAGCTTGAAAAGTTTTCCGGCTTCCTGGAACCCCAGGACGAAGAGGAATACTCTGCCATGCGCCTGACCCTGCTTCAGGCGGGCTATCCGGGCAAGGAGGCGGTGCGCACCTTCCACTTTGCGCAATTCGCTCTGGGGGTGGGGTTTCTGCTCCTGGGGCTGGGCTATGTGTTCCTTCAGCAAAGCAGTGGCGCCGAGGTCTCGACCGCGAAGCTGATCATGTCGGTGCTGATCCCGGGTGGCGTGGGCTATTACCTGCCACGCTACTGGATCACACGCCGGGTGGAGGAACGCAAGGAACAGATCACCAACGGCTTTCCCGATGCGCTGGACATGATGCTGGTCTGTGTCGAGGCCGGTCAGTCACTGGACCAGTCGATCATTCGCGTGGCCAAGGAGATCCGCGCAGGCTTCCCGGCGCTGGCCGACGAATTCGAAATCGTCGCCCACGAGATGAAGGCCGGCAAGGACCGCACCCAGGTGTTGCGCGACCTGTCCGAACGCGCCGGCGTGCCGGATGTGGCCAGTTTCGTGACCGTCTTGATCCAGTCGACCACCTTTGGCACCTCGATCGCCGAGGCGCTGCGGGTCTATGCCAGCGAAATGCGGGACAAACGGGTGATGCGCGCCGAAGAGAAGGCAAACACCTTGCCCACCAAGATGACTCTTGCCACTATGATGCTGACCGTGCCGCCGTTGTTGATCATCCTGATCGGCCCGTCGGTGTTCGAGATCTATCAGACGTTGCAAAGCGCCAGTTTCTGACGGAGGGCCGCCATCATACGGGTGGGAGTGACATGTGCGCTGGTGCTGCTGGCGGGATGTGTGCAGACGGGGGGGCCGGGCAACGGCAGCCCCTTCGCGCCGTCTGGCGTGCCGCGCGGGGCGCAGAGCGTGGACGGGCTGATCGTCGGCCACCGGTTGATGGCGGCGGGCGAATATGAGCTGGCGCTGAAAAGCTATCTGCGCTCGGCCGCCGATCATGGCACCACGGTCGATGTTCTGTCAGCGGTGGGCTCGGCCAACCTGATGCTGGGGCGTCTGGGCCAGGCGGAAAAGATGCTGCGCCGGGCGGTGCAGAAGGATGAAACCTTCGCCCCGGCCTGGAACAATCTGGGCGTGGTGCTGATGGAACGCGGCCAGACCGCCGAAGCGGCCCGCGTGTTCCGCATCGCTTTCGGCCTGGATCGTGGCCAATCTGCCGATATTCGCGAGAATTTGCGCCGCGCGCTCGCCAAAGTGGACAAACCGGGCTATGATCCGGTCACAGATGAAAATTTCGCACTGGTGCGCCGGGGGGCCGGGGATTTCCTCCTTCTGTCGACACCATAAGCGGGTTCGAGCAGTAAAGAGGACGCAAAATGCGCCATTCCATTCTTGTGACGCTCTGCCTTGGCGGGGCGGTTGTTCTGGCGGGCTGTCAAAAACCCGGTAGCAAGGCCGACGTCACCCGCGCAATCGCCGATGTGAATGTGATCGACGAAACCAACCTCAACGACATCATGCTGACGGTCGGTGACCCGGACGAGGCCGTCGCCTATTTCCGCCGCTCCACCGCCGCACAGCCCGACCGGATCGACCTGAAACGCGGGTTGGGCAAGGCGCTGGTGCGCGCACGCAAGCCCGCCGAGGCCGCCCGCGTGTTCCGCCAGGTCGTGGACAGCGCCGAGGTGACCAGCGAAGACCGCGTCAACCTGGCCGATGCCCATATCCGCGCGGGTGACTGGGACAAGGCGGAACAGATTCTGGATCAGGTCCCCCCCACCTTCGAGACCTTCAAGCGCTATCGCCTGGAGGCAATGGTGGCCGACAGCAACAAGGAATGGAAACGCGCCGACAGTTTCTATGAAACCGCCACCGAACTGACCACGAAACCTTCGGGGGTGCTGAACAACTGGGGCTTTTCCAAGCTGACCCGTGGCGACTATGCGGGGGCAGAGAAGCTGTTCGCCGAGGCCCTGACCTATGACGACAGCCTGTTCACCGCCAAGAACAACCTGGTTCTGGCCCGTGGCGCGCAACGCAAATATGACCTGCCGATCGTGACCATGACCCAGACCGAACGCGCCCAACTGCTGCATACGCTGGCGCTGTCAGCGATCAAACAGGGTGATCTTCAGACCGGCAAGGGGTTGTTGAAACAGGCCATCGACACCCATCCACAGCATTTCGACGCCGCCGTGCGCGCGCTGCGCGCCATGGAAGGCGGGGCCAGCGCGGGATAAGGGGATGATCACCGTTCAAGTGGCCTCCACCAGCTGGTGGTTCCTGCCCGTTGTCACGCCAATCGCGATCTGGGCCGCCTGGAGCGATCTGGCCCGGATGAGAATCCCCAACCTGGCTGTGCTGGCCCTCATCGCGGTCACGTTGCCGCTGGGCTTTCTGGCCCTGCCGGCAGAGGAATGGCTGTTTCGCCTGATCAATGCGCCGGTGGTCCTGGCCATCGGTTTCGTCTTTTTCGCCGCCGGAGCGATGGGCGCGGGGGATGCGAAATATGCCGCCGCCGCCGCCCCTCTGTTCGACCGGCAGGACCTGCCGCTGACCCTCGTTCTGACCACCGCGACCCTGCTGGCGGGGTTCACCCTTCACCGGACCATCCGCCGCATCCCGGCCCTGCGCAGGCAGATGCCTGATTGGCACAGCTGGGAGCGCAAAGAGTTCCCCATGGGGCTGGTGATCTCGGGCGTGATCCTGTTTTATCTTTTGATCGTCGGCATTTACGGCCAGACAAACGCATAGGCCGTGGCGGCTCACTTGCGATAGAGGATATACAGATCCGTCCGGTCAACCTCGGTCAGGGTCACCCCGGCCTCCTCGATCTCGGACAGGATCAGCTTGCGCACCCCCGCGACGACCGGACAGAGCGGCACCAGCACCAGATCGGCATTGGCGAAACCGCTGAGCCCGCCATAGTACCACGGCGCCCCTCCCTCAAGCGGCTCTCCCGCGCCAAACAGCCACTGTACGTTCAGCACATCGGCGGTGAACAGCTGTTGCCCCGTGACCAGCCCGCTGTCTTTCAGCTGTGCGGCAACGGTGGCCTGCCAGCGGCCCAGCCCCAGACCCAGCGAACAGATCGGCAGCGCCTCGCCATTGATCCGGGGGGCCTCCTCTTGTTCCGACGCATCGGCCATTTCAATCGGCACCGAGGCCCCGACCTCCAGATTGCGCAACCGCGCCACCTGCACATCCTCATGCCTCCCCTGCCCCGGCAACAGCGGCGCATAGTCAGCCGCATCCATGTTCAGATGGCGAAACGGGCTCCAGGCCATGTTGAGGAAACTGGGCGCTGCCAGACTCAGCGCCGCCATGCCCGCCAGCCCGATCCCGGCAGTGACATTCCAGCCCAGAATATTGTGCACCTCGCGCGGCGGGACCAGGGCGAACATCACAAACCCCAAAAGCAACAGCCATTGCGGGTCATTGCCATAGTTTTGCCAGGTCACATAATAAAACCCCGGCGCCAACAGCAGCAGAGCCAGCCCCTGCGGCCTCCGCTCGCCCTGACGCAGCAATATGATCGACAGGATCAGGACCAGCGTCCCGGCCAGATGCGCGGGGGCACCGATCACCTGACCCAGCGTCAGACCGGGCTGCACGCGCACAGAGCTGGACGCCACGTCGCGCAGGTCGCTCATCCAGGCCAGCCAGATGTCGACGCCCATCACACCGGTCACCAGCACCACCACCGCCAGCCCCGTCAACACGGCAACCCCCAGGCTGCGCAACGCCCCGCGCGCCAACAGCGCAATCGCCACCGGCAGCGCGAACCCCACAAGGAACGTGACCTTGGTCAGCGCCATGAACGACAGGCCAAGCCCGATCACCAGCCCGTCCGCCATCGGATGTGCCCTGTCTTGCGGCGGCAAAAGCGCCGTGGCCAGCACCATGAATGTCACGGCCCAGGCCCAGCGATTGTAATGCATCGACATGCTGACGCTGGGCTCCGCCGTGCCATGCACCAGGCCCAGAAACAGCACCAGAATCGCCGCGCCGAACCCATGGGCCCAACCGCCGGAAAACCGGCTGCGCGCCACCCACCACAGGGCCGGAAGCGCCAGACCCGCAACCAGCACCTGCCCCAGGATCATGGCCATGCCAACACCGGCCCCCGCCTTCAGAAACAGCAAGACAGGCGCAAAGGCCAGAAGGCCGATCGGCGTCATGAAATCCACATGCGGCACGTCACCCCGCGCCATGCGCAGCATCACATCCACCATATGCAAAGTGTCACCCTCGTGCTTGCCGACATACAGCACCCCGGGAACCAAAGAGACCCCGGCCAGCACGATGAACAGCACCAGTAGAGCCCCGGCCAGAAACAGATCATTCGGTCGCGATTTCTTGTCTCTCACGTCTGCCTCTCAACCTTTTGGAAACACATTCCGGCCAAAATGACCCATATGGCGCCCCCTGTCAGCCCTGGCAACGGTTTTAGTTGTTCCGATGAAACATGAAAGGTAGACACACGGAAAAAGACACACACCAACAAGAGCAGATCCCATGACCTCGCAAACGGCCATCCCCGCGCCGCCGCCCGCGCGTACCCTGTCCGATCTCGGGCTGAACGTTGTGATGATGCAGGATATCCTGTTGAAGACCATGTTCCGCATGAATCTGGATCGCCTCACCACGCTGGAGCAGGCCCTGTGCATCCCCGCCCGCGTGGTGCAGGAGCTGGTCGACATGGGGCGCGATCAAGGCTTGATCGAGGCAATGGGCACGCTTCACGCGGGCAGTTCTTCGAACGAGATGGGCTATCAGCTGACCGAGGCCGGCAAATCCCGGGCTCTGGATGCGCTGGCGCAGTCGGAATACTATGGCGCCATGCCGGTGCCGATGGCGGACTATGGCGAACAGGTCGAACGCCAGTCGATCCGCAACATCACCATGACCCGCGAACAGCTGACCGGCGCGATGGGACATCTGATCCTGCCCGACGAACTGCTGGACCACCTGGGCCCGGCGGTCGGCTCGGGCCGATCAATCCTGATGTATGGGCCGCCGGGCAACGGCAAATCCTCAATTTCAAACGGGATTCGCGATGCGCTGGGGGACAGGATCTATGTGCCGCGCGCGGTTGAATACTCGGGTCAGGTGATCACCGTCTATGACCCGATCATCCACAGCGCGGCCGAAGAGGGCGCGGACGAGGGCACCTCCCTGCGCCGCCGGTCGGCAAGATACGACCGCCGCTATGTGCTGTGCGACCGGCCCACGGTGATCACCGGCGGCGAGCTGTCGCTGGACATGCTCGATCTGGTCTACAACCCCGTGTCACGCACCTATCAGGCGCCCTTGCAATTCAAATCCACCGGCGGGGTCTTCATCGTCGACGACCTCGGCCGCCAGGCCGAACCGCCACAGGCGTTGATCAACCGCTGGATCGTGCCGCTGGAAGAAAGCAAGGACATCCTGGCACTGCAATCGGGCGAGAAATTCGAAGTGCCGTTCGACACGCTGGTCATCTTCTCGACCAACTTCCATCCGAATGAAATCTTCGACAAGGCGGCGCTGCGTCGGATCTTCTTCAAGATCAAGATCGACGGGCCAACCCAGGAGGACTTCCTGAAAATCTTCGCCATGGCCGCGCGCAAGAAGAGAATGCCCCTGGACGAGGCCGCTCTGATCCATCTGCTGAAGGAGAAATACCCGACCATCGACAATGTCTATGCGAATTATCAGCCGATCTTCCTGATCGAACAGATGATCGCCATTTGCGACTTCGAGGGGATTGAGCGGCAGATGAGCCCGGACCTGATCGACCGCGCCTGGGCCAATATGTTCGTGCGCGAGGAACATATCGAACACTGACCCACCCGGACCGAAGGGCCTGAACCTCCGGCTGTTGCGCAGGCCGGGCGGGGAAACACGCCTGGCCGCGCCACATGCCGCAACGTGAGGCTTGGGTTTCGCCCCAGGCAGCGGTTAACCTTGGGCCAGCCTTTCAGGCGCCGGAACAAAGGGACAACGATGCAAGGGGGCAAGACCGCCGGAATGGCCACACCTTGGCATCAGGCGCACACAGGGCCAACCGCCCCGAGGCCGCCCCAAAACCGCAGGAGGAGAAACCGATGAGCGACCGCGTCACCATCACCGAACAGGGTCAGGTGGCCACCGTCACCCTGTCCCGCCCGGACAAGCGCAATGCCCTGGATCTGGCGATGATCGAAGGCATCGTCGCCGCCGCCGAGAGCCTGAAGGACCGGCGCGACATTCGCGCGGTGGTGCTGACCGGCGCGGGCGAAGCCTTCTGTGCCGGTCTGGATATCACCGCCATGCCGCTTCTGGCCAAGGCCGCCAAAGAGATCGGCTTTGCCACCCGGACCCATGGCCGCTCCAACCTGTTTCAGGCCACGGCCATGGCCTGGGCCGAACTGCCCCAGCCGGTCATTGGCGCGATCCACGGCTATGCCTTTGGCGGCGGGTTTCAGATCATGCTGGGAGCCGATTATCGGGTCGCGGCGCCGGATGCACGGTTCTCGATCATGGAGGGGCGCTGGGGCCTGGTGCCCGACATGGGCGGCATGGTGCTGATGCGGCGCCTTGCGCGCGCCGATATCATGCGCCGCCTGACCTATACCGCCGAACAGTTCGACGCCCCCGACGCCCTGACCTGGGGCTTTGTCAGCGAGCTGGCCGAGGATCCCCTGACCCGTGCGCAGGCCCTGGCGGCACAGATCGCCGCGCGCTCGCCGGATGCCGTGCGCACCGCCAAGGCGCTGATCACCGAGACCGAGTTGACCGGAATCGAAGAAACCCTGATCGCCGAAAGCGTGGCGCAGGAGAAACTGGTAGGCGGGGCCAATCAGATGGAAGCGATCATGGCCGGGATGCAAAAGCGCGACCCTGTGTTCAAGGACTGATCGCGCGGGGTCCGGCGCCCCCTGACAGCGGCCCATCCGCTTGGGCGGTCTGAGCGGGCCGTGTGAATGCTCCTGTCGGCTGAAGTACTTCTAGAAAAACCTGAGTCGTGTGGGATTCCCAACAGAGCCTTGAAGTGATTCATATGTGGGCGCCGCCTTTGGCAAGGGGGCCGGGTCAGTCCTTCATCAGCTGCGCAAGCCGGGCCTGTTCCTCGGCCGACAGGGCGCCTGCTGCCTCGGCCACCCGCGCGCGGCGGCGCAGGTAGCTGATCCCCACCAGCGCGGCCAGCACGAACAGCACCGGCCCGGTTGCCCAGAGCAGCTTGTTCGCCCCCTCGGTCGTGGGGGTCATCAGCACATAT
>PDWJ01002709.1_pt1 | contig 18151 bp, 17 predicted proteins | sample 1430881 | NCBI WGS metagenome assembly PDWJ01 (sample SAMN01162460, study PRJNA174530) | Oral metagenome, whole genome shotgun sequencing project. | biome: Marine environment; feature: Marine mammal; material: Swab sample of the gingival sulcus; isolation source: swab sample of gingival sulcus...
CCGGGTTAACTCAAAGGAAGAGCTGAAGGAGCGTATTCTGCAGGGTATAAGGGAGACAAACGCTGAACCGGTTGTTCACAGATGGAGGAATTTCGATTTTGCTCAGGAGCATATGTAATGCTTATGGTGAATTGATGTACTAGAGTGAGGCAACCCCAGACGAACAGATGAAATGCGGTAACCAACCCGCGGATATCAGCATGATCAGACCATCGATGAACTGACGCTGGCTACTGATCCTATGAAGAAGGGAAAAGGCAAAGAACAGGTTAATCTCCCCTTGACTGGTCCAACCATATCAACCTGAAGTTCATGAACAAATTACGGATTCGAATATTTGCAGAGCAGTCTGCAGCGTGAGTGAGCAGAAAGGCACATTCCTGCAATATGTGTTATAACAGGGTATGCATTTTTGAAGTGAATTCTTGAGAATGCCGGTGAGGAGCACCGCAAGAGCTGAGGCTTTTCTGTTATTGCCGGCAAAACAGTGATGAATGGAGAAATAAGAATGGGTACATACGGACCTCCTGAGGAACTTGCCGGAATGGTGGAGTATGGAGAAGGTTCAGTTGTGAGCCGGACTCTGATCGACAGGCCAACAGGCACAGTTACTCTTTTCGCTTTTGCAAAGGAGCAGGGCCTCAGTGAGCATACTGCTCCCTTTGATGCCATGGTAACTGTGCTTGAGGGAACCGGAATGATTACCATTGCAGAACAGGTATTTCATGTGAAGGCAGGGGAAATGCTTGTAATGCCTGCTGATATACCTCATGCCCTGAGAGCTGAAGAACCTTTCAAGATGCTTCTTGTTATGGTAAGGTCCTGATTACTGAATTTCTGTAATCGGAGAGTTCCAACTGCCGGGAACTGTTATTCAGACAGTGTGTATTCCCATATGTTTGACAGAAGTGTTTCTGGAGGATGTCAGGGCTGTTTTGCCTGCCATTCAGAATGCCGGCAGTGGCGATTGCTGAATAATCATCGTTCCAGCCCTCCTTCATCGGTTCTGCATCTATACTTGTTCGGAGGGTTATAGCGGTCTCTCCATGGGATTTGATCTGATCCCGATGGAAAAAGGATGCGCTATCTGCTCAGAGGCTTTGTGATATGGTTAATTTACCTGGAAGATAGAAAGGAAATCGCATGAACTGGAGTGACAAGAAGAGCGGGTTTGAAGTGATTGATGTGAGAAAGGCTGTGGGAAATTTCCTTCCAGGCTTTCTCAGAAAGGCTGCTTCAATTAATTCCGGAGAAGGCATATGCGTGGTGCAGAGTTTTGAGCCTGTTCCGCTCTATTCTGCCATGAGTGATCTGGGTTTTCAGCACGAAACAGAAAAAGCCGGTGAAACTGAGTACAGGGTTTACTTCTACCGTACTGAGGTTAAGGAGCCTGAGTATGCAGGGGGAGGCGATATGCCGCTGAAACCCACTGCTATTCTCAATTTCAAGAGCATTGACGATAAACTGGCTGACATAGTGGTTAACTTCTGGGACCTGGTCTGGAACGGTGAAGAACCGGCAATCGACATGAAGACAAGACTGCTTCTCTCATTGGCCAACGGTGTAGGCGCCGGCAGGTTCCGTCAGGCAACCAGAGAACTGGTAAAGGCATGGTCAGCTGGTGTAACTGTCGCTGAACTGGATGAGCTTTTTACCCTTCTGGTTTGGAACGGCGGTATTGGAACCTTTGCTTCTGAGATAGGTCCGTCACCTCTATTCGGTGCATACCGAATGATAAAATCCATGGACAGTGCAGGCAAAAGCCGCAATGACATCATGGCTGAACTTCTTGAAAAGTTCGGAAACCGTAATCCTGAGGTTAAAGTAAACCAGTAATACTGCCATCAAGTCCTGCCGGCTGAGCCGGCAGGACTCGCCCCTGTGCAGATACTCAATAGCTTTTCGTTATTTTTCTGTTAACATTGCTTGCTGCTGCCAGGTGTTGGCCGGCTTTTCAGCCTGCCGCATACTGACGATAGCTCAGGTTGAACAGCAGGTTCTATGTAAGGGCGCGGAGTGCTCCAATGTTGATTGCCTGTGTCTTTCCCGGCTCTGTACCTTCTGCAATCTCAAACTCGAAAATAAGGTCTCTGTCGGGAAGCTTGAAATAGTCCACATTTCCCGGCAGGTTTGAGTCGTGAAAGAAGATGTTGCTGTAGGGAGATTCAGGGTCTCTGTTGTCTATCTTCCACAGGTCGCCGGAGAATTTCTTCATGTAGCGAAGGAATCCGAAGCCCTTTTCGTGGCTGACGCATACACCTCTTACGAATGAGCCCATATCGCCCCATTTTGAGTAGTCTTCAAGGCCTTTGAAGGGGAGGAGGTTGGGTACAAGAAAACCTGATATGTAAAGGTCTGCTTCGTCTCTCAGTTCTCTGGATACATTATCAAAACCTATTACCTCAACACGGCAGCCTTTGTTCTGAACTGTGCTCACAACCCTTGTGAAGTCGCCGTCGCCTGAAGCTATCAGAACCTTGTCAAGTTTATCTGACTGCATGAGAACATCCACTGCCATGTCCAGATCAACATTGGCTTTGCCGAAACGGGCACCTGTATCGTCTGTGTACCATTTCATGACCTTGCGGATTACCTTGAAGCCTGTATCGCGAAGGGCGCTATGGAACCTTTTCTGACCGTCTCTGTAATCGTAGTCTGTTTTTGCTCGCTGTTCGTCATAGCTTACATAAGCATTCAGTCTTACAGGCCTTGCGCCGTTTCGGCATGCAAACTCCCTCAAAATGTCATACCGCATACCGTAGCCGCCGTTCATTGTCAGATTGGAAACATCAACATAAACACCGACTCTTGTACCAAGATACCTTTCTGGCATAGTATTACTCCTGTGAGTTCTGGCTTTCGAAACAATAAATTCGTACCTGACAGGGCGGAATATACTTGAAAAAAACTGAATGGTTAAGACAGCTTGGATATGATGAGGTTGCTCAACGCATTACCGAGTCTGAAGCAGTTAAATTTTCAGAGCCGGTAAATGTACCTGATACAGCGAAGATGGATAATATCTCAAGGATAGTTGTGCACCATTCTGCCACATCTACCGGAAATGCAGAGCTGTTCCGTCTTCTGCACCGGGCTGTGAACAGGTGGGAGGATCTGGGCTATCACTTTGTTATAGGTAATGGAACAGAGAGCCCTGATGGTTGTGTGGAGGAGGGCAGAAAGCTGCCTTATCAGGGGGCTCATGCCAGAGGAGCCAACAGGAACTCTATTGGTGTCTGTCTGGTGGGAAACTTCAATGATACAGAGCCTACCTCTTCTCAGTTGGAGTCGCTGAGAACACTGCTGAGAAGACTGATGAAGAATTATAACATAGGTATTGACGGAATTACGCTGCACCGAATGGTGAAAGGCTCATCAACAGAGTGTCCGGGAAAGAACCTGACTCTGGAGAAGATTCTGTTACTGCTTGAAAAGTAGTCAGTTGCATAAGACCCTTGCCACCTTGTTATGCGTTTTGTATATATCGGCTTCGAAAATGAGGGAGTAACACTGAATGATAGCTGTACTTACTTTTGTCCATGTTCTGGTATGTGTTCTTCTGGTGGCTGTTGTGCTGCTTCAGAAGTCCAAGGGCGATGGTCTTTCAGGTGCCTTCGGTGGAGGTGGAGCGCTTACTGCTTCCTTCGGCAGCAGAGGTGCTGTGAGCCTTCTCAGTAAGGCAACCACTGTGCTGGCAGTACTGTTCATGGTTCTTTCATTCCTTCTGGCAATCTTCAACTGATGAGTGCCGGGGTGGTGGAATTGGCAGACACGCCAGGTTAAGGACCTGGTGGGCAATAGCCTGTGCGGGTTCAAGTCCCGCCCCCGGTACCATGTATAAATCAGGGAGCTTTCGGGCTCCCTTTTTCTTTACCTGAGATTCTCCATAATGTTTTCTTCTGTCATTTCTTCGAAAACATCTGTTGAGAAAAGAACCTCTCCTGTTTCGCTTACAAGAACCATAGAAGGCACTGTAACAACACCATAGTCTTCAGCTGTGTCTTCGCCGTGTATAAGCACCTTGAAGTTCATTGAAAGGCCCTCAAGTCTTGAAGACGGGTCGGAGGATTCCCATAGGGAAACCGCCGTTGCATTCAGGTCGCTTCTTTCCGCGATACGGTTCAAGAGCCCGAGTGTCTCAAGAGATGCCGGATCCCACGATGAGAAGAAACTTAAAAGCACAGGGGATTCTCTGGGAAAAACAATTTTCTCTACAAATCCATCCATGTCTGCCAGGAAGACATCTGCAGCCTGTTCTCCAGGGGCAGCCAGGTGCATGAAACCAAGTTTCCTGTAATTGGAGTATGGAGACAGATCCAGATTAGAATCGGCATCAGTATCAATAAATCCAGTCTCAAGCCTCTGTCCCCCTGCTGTACCCCTGGGGCCGTAGTAGTCAATTCTCTCCACTGCATAAGGAAGAAAGTCATTCTTTCCTATATACCACACTGCCTCTCCCATTCTGTCTGCGTAGTAGACATGGAACACATGGCAGAGAACTCCATTAATCGTTTCCGGATAGAGAATTGCAACAGAGTCGGCGTTGATCTCATCGTGAAAAGGAGAGGGAAGCACATATTCCATGAGAACCGCAGTAGGAGGGTAATTGAATATGCCTTCAGCAGGACCTTTTGTTATGGTTTCTCTTGTGTGATCTATTCTGTAGAGAGAATCTTCTGTTGCCATATAAGTGACAGGCACTCTGAACTCAGGTATTGAGCCAGGGTGAATAAGCTGTATGAAGTCCAGCTGCATTACTGGATGCGAGTTCTGCTCCGGTTTAGTCAGAATTGCTTTGCCTGTTACCTCCGGTATTATGTTTGCCAGTGAACCGGTTCCTCTGAAATGGAAATCGTAAGACACGCTTTCAATCCCTGCAAGAACAGAATCTGACTGTAGGAAAACAAGATAAGGGTCCGGCGAATAGCCAGCCTGAAAAAGAAGAGCTGAGATGAGAAAGACCACTTTTTTTGACCTCCGTTTATTCCCCTCTAATATAGCAATGGTATTTGCTGTGCTGTTTCTCTGCTCATGCAGGGCTGAAGAGGCTGATCCTCATGCGGTCTTTGATTCTGCAGGAGAGGCTTTTGAGGCAGGTAATCCGGCACTTGCCGAATCTCTTCTGGTTCAGGTTACTGTTCTTGAACCAGGAAATGCCAACGCCTTGTACAACCTTGGAACAGTCAGAATGTCTGTTGGTGATTATAATGGTGCTGTTCAGGCCTACCGGCAGGTGATTGAGGCGGATTCCTCCCGTGTTGATGCGCTTACCGGCCTTGCAGGCGCCCTGGTTGGTGCCGGTCGTCTTGAGGAAGCCCTTGAGACAGGAGCCATGGCAGTGGAACTGAACCCATCTGACGGCATGGCTTTCAATCACTACGGAATGGCATTGCTTGAAACAGGTTCTTACAGTGAGGCTGCCTCATGTTTCAACACAGCCCTTCGCCGTTCTCCGAATAATCCGTCAGTACTGTACAACTGCGGAAACATTTCCATGATGGCAGGAGATGCTGAGAAGGCCCTTCAATACTTTGAATCGGTGCTGTCTCTTTCACCGAACCATTACGGAGCTGCCACAGGAAGAGCCAGGGCGCTGGGAATGCTGGAAAGACATCAGGAGGCTGAGGAAGCTGCTCTGGTGATTATTGCAGCATGGCCTGGAGATTTACAGGGCAGAGAACTTCTGGCGCTGGCATACTCGGAACAGGGACGGTTTTCTGAGGCAATTGAGGTTCTTGAACGAATGATACAGGACTGTCCGAATAATCCAATGGTACGCCTTGGTCTGGCAGAATGCTACCAGGGCATGGGTGACATGGAATCCGCCCTTGTTGAGTACGAGAGTTTCATGCTGATGCTTCCTGATACTTCCGGAACTGCTTCAATACGAAACCGTATAGCCTTACTGGAGGGGATTTGTGAGTAAACTGGAAGTTGCCGTTCATGTTGTCGGTCCGATTCAGACTAACTGTTATTCAGTAAGGTGTTCCGATACAGGAAAGGTTTTACTTATTGACCCTGGAGGTGATCCGGAGATTCTTCTCAGAGATGTTCCTGAGGTTCACTGCATTGTATACACACACGGTCATTTTGATCATGTGGGAGGCGCCGCTTCCATTATTGCTGAACACTCACCTGAAACCATGCTTCATCCTGCTGACAGGGAGATGTTCAATATGGCAGACGCAGTTGCTGCTGAATGGGGATTTCGTGCAGAGAAGCCGCCTGCTCCCTCAGCTGAACTCTATGAGGGACTGGAGGTCAGAGCAGGGCATATGTCTTTCACAGTTATGCATACTCCAGGTCATTCACCGGGATCAATCTGTCTCTACGGCCATGGAATTCTCATTGCAGGTGATACTCTCTTTGCAGGATCCATAGGTCGCACTGACCTTCCCGGCAGTTCCAGTTCAGCAATGAGAAAAACACTGGTCAGGCTTTCTGAAGAAATTCCTGAAGATACAGTAATTTATTCGGGACATGGTCCCTCAACGGTTATGTCACAAGAGCTTCGTACCAATCCGTTCTTAAGAGCTTGCAATAAAACCTGATGATTAGAATAATAGAAGAGTTGACAATTGACGGGAGATATTGTTGCCTGAAACAAAACTGAAGGCCTTACTCAGATCCATTCTCAGCAGACTTGAATTTGCCGTAAGTAAGAGTGATGGCGATGTGGCCTCTGAGCTCAGCGAAGCCATCAGGGAAACGGAAGAGTGTCTGGCTCTGCTCTCTGCTCCTGAGATTGTACCTAACGGTGGAAAATCGATACTCTTCATAGATGATGAAGATGTCATAAGAAATATCGCTTCAAGAATGCTTTCAGCTTCAGGGTATTCGGTACTTACAGCTGCAGATGGCCGGAGTGGTATGGAGCTTTTCAACAAGAACGCAGAGTCTATAGGCTGCGTGATTGTGGATCTGGTAATGCCTGGTATGGATGGCATAAAAGTAGCGGATACTATTCACTCTTCTCATCTCCGGACAGGTGTTATTCTCACAAGCGGCTACGGAGAAGAGGAGATAAAAAAACGCTACGGATCCCTCGGGCCTGGAGAGTTCATGCGAAAACCGTTCAGTTCAGCTATGCTCAGAGAAATGGTTGCAGGTGTTATGGAGAGTGACGGCGGCCCCTGAGCATTTATTTATAAATGAGCTTTTTATGCTATAACATGCACTAATGGAGGCTTTATGATTACTAATATCGTTCTTTTGGCCCTACTTGGAAGCTGGGGAACAATGGCTGTTCCTGGAAACTGGGTTTCAGCAGGAGGCAGGTACGGTACTCCGCCTGAAATAACAGTTCTTGAATCAGACGGAGAACATGCACTGATTCAGATTGACCTTTCAGGTTACTCTGTTGAGGAAACAGCAGGCTACACCAGATTCCACATTCCAGGTGCAGGATGGAATACAGGTGAGTTACCTGGACAGCCTGAGATTCCTGTGATTTCAGTTGTTCTCGGTGTTCCAATGGGAATGACACCGGAGGTCTCCCTGGCTGATGAAAACAGAGAGTTTGTCTGCACCGGCAGAGCCTATCCAACACAGCCGCTTCAGTACGACTCTGCAGTTGAGCCCTTTCATTTTGTTGAGCTTTCCGCTTCCACTGCCGGCGTTTATCCTGCTTCGACAGTGTCCCTTCACGAGCCTGGCGTATGGGCAGGGGTGAACACAGTGGTTCTGCAGGTGAATCCGGTGAGCTGGAATTCTGAGACAGGCAGGTTCAGTGTGGCAACCAGGGTGATCGCCAGAGTGGATTTCACAGGCAGCAGAGAGTATCAGTGTTCTGTTCGGCCTGAGATAGCTGCCATGCACAGTGCCGGAATAGTTAATTACGAGTCGCTGAACATTCCTTTGAATGACTCACCGGTCTCCACTGATGATGTGGTATACATTGTTCTGGTGCCTGAAGATAACCTGGACACAATTACCCCTTTTCTTGCCATGGTTAATTCACTGGGGCACAGAGTAAGTATAAACATAATTGACGAGGGCGCATCAAGCGCCAGTGTAAGGGCGGTTATTACCGGTCTCTATCAGGCAGGTGTCACAAGGTTTGCACTTATTCCAGCCAGACATCAGCAGATAGAGGGTAGAAACTATGGCAACTTTTACGGTGATTACTACTACGAATGCATGACTTCTGACAACATACCTGATATAGCTGTAGGTCGTTTTCCCGGAGACTCTTCACAGCTGGAGAACCAGACTGAAAAGGCAATGTCCTATGTGTCATACACAGGTGAGCCCGGAGTCCCGTCGCTGCCTGCAAGTGTGATTCTCTGTGCACATGAGGAAAACTATCCGAATAAGTACACAGCCAACTCCAATGCAGTGGCAAACTATGACTATGCCCTTGCAGATGTGGTCTTCGAAACATGCTATCCTCCAGAGGGAGGTACAGCTGAACAGGTGCAGACTGCTATCAATAATGGTGTAGGCATAGTCAACTACCGGGGGCACGGTTCGATTACCACATGGCAGTGGAGCCCTGGATGGAACGCAGGTGCCATATACGACTGCACAAACACCTTTTATCCCCCTGCTTTCAATGTGGCATGCAGCAATGGTACCCACGACAAGCCTTATAACTGCCTCTGCGAAAGCTGGCTGGATGCTCCTTCTGTAGGAGCAAGCGGAACTTTAGGCGCAAGCGCGCCTTCACTTACCACAGTAAACAACCTCTTTCAGAAGCAGCTTTTCAAGGAATTATTCGATACAGGCAACACCTGTGCCGGAGAAATGTTTGCTGCTTCACAGGCATACATTATTCAGCAGATGCCAGGCGGCGGTGTGAACAACTCAAGGATGTACCACTGGTTCGGCGATCCTTCAATGGACATACCGAACAGTGATCTGGAAGGCGCTCCTTTCGAAATCTCAATTGATGTTCCTGCTTCTGTAAATTCAGGAGACAACAGCCTTACCCTTACAGTAACCTCAGAAGGTGTTCCTGTGGAGAATGCCGTGGTAACCATAACCGACGGTATCGGCAATCACCCGGAATACAACGAAACCTTCTATGTTCAGGAAACAACATCAGCAGCTGGAACCGTAACCCTGAACTTCACAGCAACAGGTGAAGGCAATCTTTTCTATGGTGTCAGACTTCACAACTACTCTTCGGTATACGGTGAGATAGAAGTTAATTCCCAGGGAATTCAGGGTGGAACCGAACCGTCTTTCTACCTCTCTCAGGTGAGGCCTTCACCGGTGCGTTCTTCAGCTGCAATTGAGTTCACCGCACCTGAAGGATCACATGTGAACATTTCACTTGTTGATCTTGCAGGAAGAACCGTTTCAACAATTCATGACATGCCTGCTGTTTCAGGTGTGAATCAGCTGAATATCGACGCTTCCAGCCTGCTCCCGGGCATTTACTTTGTACGGATGCAGGCAGAGGGCAGCTCTGTCACAAGAAAGATGGCAGTTGTACGCTAGGGCGGCAGTCGGTCTTGCAGCTTTTGCTCTGCTCCTGTCATCGTGCATGACAGGAGCAGAGGAAGTTCTGAGTTTTCCCACTTACATACAGGCTACCAGGCAGTTCCCTTTGGAAATCACAGTGCCTCCGGTGTTATCCGGTGCAGGAAACTATGGTCTTGTCGCGTCAGGCGACACCCTCTATCACATGGAACTTAGGCACGGACGAATTCACCACAGAACCGGCTTTGACGGGCCTGTAACAGGCCTTGCGCCCGGTGGAGGGAAAAACATTTTCGTTGCAGGCGGCAACACTGTATATCTTGTTCAGGGAGCTGATATTGTTATGTTTGAGCAGATGAATTCTGATATTCTCTTTCTTACCGCTTGCGGTGACAATCCGGTTGTTTACTTGGCAGACAGCAGTATATGCCTCCTCTCCCATGCAGACCTTTCTGTAACAGCAGCCGCGACCACTGATATTTCTTCAGTTTGCGCATTCTGCGGTTTCAGCTCCTGGCTCTGTATCGGCGGAGAGGATGGAAGCATGGAAAGCCGCTCTGTACCTTCTCTGGATTTGAAGTGCTCTGAAAAAGTCAACGGGCTGTTACAGTTCATGACCGGAGCAGGTGAGAACAATCTGCTGTTTTCTTCAGAGCGGTGGAACGAGGTGGCTGTGTGTTCTCCGCAGGATCTCAGAATAAGCGTAATGTTCACATTCCCTGTCACACCATGTTACGCCTATGCTGACAGTACTCTATCTTTTGTTTTTGCAGTTCTTCCTGATAACGGAATAGAGGTGTGTTCTGCAAGCGGTGAGATAAAGTGGCGGGGTAAAGGTTATGGAAGCGATTCTTTCGTTACCCTTGCTGATGATCTGGAGACTGCGCTGATTTCTTCAGGAAACAGGGTGGATATTCTGCTGCGATAGTAATTCAGCGGCCTGGTATCACTACAAGTACCTTCTCTGAATCCCGCTGCACATGAAGAGTAAGTTCTTCAGTGGTATTTTGAACCATTACTTTCAGTGCTTCAGGGTGATATACATGTTCCCCGTTTATGGTTGTGACTATGTCACCCTCTCTGAGACCTGATTCCCATGCAGTTGAACCTGTCTGCACATCAAGAATAAGAATACCATGTACCTCAGAGAGCCCTGATGTTGCAGGCATTGCTGTTACGCCGAACTCTGGAGTGCTCATTCCTGCGTCTGCAAGAAAGGTTTCTATCCAGAAGTACCACAGACTGCTCGGCACCAGAGCCAGAAGTTCACCTCTGCCGTCTTGCGGATCAAATGAACCTGCGACTATTCCTGCAAGTGCATTGTAAGAATCGAACACTGGAGCGCCCATCAGTTCAGATGATGGGGATGCTGCAAGAAGAAGAGCTCCGTCATCAAGCTGTTCCATCGGGAATGTCTGCACAACAGATATACCTGTAGGGTGGTTGGCAACAATCATCAGCGCTGCGCCATTGGGAGGAGATGTGTTTCGCGGCTGCTCATATGCATTGAACACAGAATCAGCAAACACCAGAAGAGAGAGCCCCATGTCCCTGAAAGGGATTACAGAATCAGGATAGATTCTGTTTCCCTTTAAAATCAGAAACGGGTCATTACCTCTTGTAAAGGCATGAAGTGTAACTGCATGGCTGGGGGAAACGGCTATACCGCTGCATATCTCCACATAATTGTTGTTTTCGTGGAACCTGCCTACTGATACCGCAGGGGAATCAAGCATTCCATTCATCAGATTAAACGCCATCAGTAATGAAAGGAGAACGAAGGACATTAATGCCTCTTAGAATGTGGTTACTGAAGAGGGTCTGGAGTATGCAACTACAGGAGCAGGAGTATAGATGTCTTCATTGTAACTTTCAGTTTTAACGGTTTTGGATGATGCAATGACAGGTGACTGAGTACTGCCGTTCAGATTACCGAGTATCAGAACAGCTGCAGCGACAAAAGGAATTGCAGCAGCAATTTTCCAGGTAATCTGAGGTATTGCGGTTTTACTGAGAGGTGATTTGTCGTAATTGCCGGACTCAACACGGGCCATCACATGTTCAAGGAGGTTTTCAGGAGGAGATGGCTCTTCCAGATTACCAGTTTCTCTTGAGATTGCTTCTGTGACCGTCATGGCTTTTCTGCATGAGGGGCATCCGTTCAGATGGAATGCCAGCACATTGCGCTGTTCTTTTGTTGCTTCGCCGTCAACTGCAAGGTCAATTAGTTTAAGGGCATCTGTGCAGTTCATTTCCACATCTCCCATACATCTGCCAGAGACTCGCGGAGAGCTGCTCTGGCTCTGTTTATACGGGATTTCACTGTTCCGATTCTTATGTCCAGCACCTCTGCTATTTCCTCATAGGTGAAACCCTGTTTTTCTCTGAGCAGGAAGGGTTCACGGTAGTGTTCCGGAAGCTCGTTTACCGCTTCCTCAATACTGGCGCCAAGTTCCCTGCGGCCTTCTCTGTAGTGAGGTGTCATGTTGGAGGAACCCTTGAGTACCACTTTGTCCAGTGATACCATGTTCCATCTGGAACGCCTGCGCCACTCTTTCTTTGCCAGATTGCTTGCTATTGTGAAAATCCAGGTCACAAGCGGTCTGGATGGATCGTAATTATTTCTGTATCTGTAAACCCTGCAGAAAGTCATCTGGAGCTGCTCCTCAGCTTCTTCCTCGCTGCCGAGCATCCGAATAAGATGAGAGAAGATCGGACGCTCAAAACGCTTTACCACTTCAGCAAATGCGTCTTCATCACCTGCACACAGGTCAATCATAAGCTGCGAATCAGTTCTGGGATCTTTTCCGGAGCTTTTTTTCAAGGCGCTCATCCTCGGCATTGGTGAACCTCCGTGTTTCCTTATTCTAAATCCTTTATCCCTGAAAACCATATATGTTCCAAACTTGACTGTACCGCTCTGGATTTCACATGAATAGAGACTATGAAAAGAAGTGTGTTTATCAGAACCCTTGCTCTTGCAGGCCCTTACAAGGGTCGTACAGCATTGGCAATACTCTTCGCAATAGTCTTTGCCGCATCAAGCGGTGCCACACTTGCAATGATACTTCCCATCTTTGACGATGTTCTTGGTGAAAGAGAAGAGGGAAGACCTGAGATGAACCTGAAGAGAGCAATGGAAGAGAGTCTTTCGCCGGTATTGACAAGAATAGACGCTTCTTTCTCTTCCGGAAATCTTGATGATGCCGGAAGTGCCATGACAGCCCTTCCAGGCGCTTTCATGCAGGGTATTCACTCAGCATCACCATCCCAGGCTCTCATGGCAGTGATAGTTACTGTCGTTTTTCTAATTCTTGTTAAGAACCTTGCCCAGTTTCTGCAGGTATTCTTTGTGGCTTCAGTTGAAGAGGGTATGCTCAGGGATCTCAGGTTCAGTGTTTACCGTCATCTTCTCAGGCTTGACCTTAAGTATTTTTCAAGGAGCAGGGCAGGTGAGCTGACCAGCAGACTCACAGCAGATGTTGTAAGAATAAAGGGTACAGTTACACAATCACTTGTCAGTGCTCTCAGGCAGTTCTTTCTTCTTGTAATCTATGTCGGTCTTACTCTATGGGTCTCCTGGAAACTCACTCTTGTAACCCTTGCTGTAATGCCGCCCAGCATACTTATCATCCTGGCTCTGGGAAGAACTCTCAGGAAACGAAGCCACAAATCACAGGAGAAAATGGCTGATTTTGCCAGTTTTCTCACTGAAACAATCACAGGTATTCGGGTAGTAAAGGCATTCGCAATGGAATCGTTCGAAGAGGAACGCTTTCTTGATACTGTAAACTCCCACAGGGATTACGAGATTTCCCTGAGAAGGATGAAAGCTCTCTCAGGCCCTGCAACTGAGTTTCTCGGCGCAGTTGCCGCCGGAGTTATTCTGTGGTTCGGAGGGAATGCTGTTCTCAGTGGAGACAGCATGTCTGCTGGAAAATTCATGGTCTTTCTGGCTGCAGCGCTGAGCATGATCGACCCTGCAAAAGGGCTGAGCAAGGCTTACACCGCCATAATGGCAGGGCTCGCAGCAGGGGAGAGAGTTTTCAGCATACTGGACACAGAACCAACCATAAAAGAACCAGCGGAGCCGGTGGTGCCGAAAGGGCTGAATGAGTCAATCCGTTTTGAGAATGTTTCATTCGGCTACGATTCTTCCAGACTTGTGCTCAAGGATATAAACCTTGAAATCCGAGCAGGGGAGATTGTGGCTCTGGTCGGCCCCAGCGGTGGCGGCAAAAGTACGCTGGCAGACATGATTCCAAGGTTCTACGACCCTGATAAAGGACGCATTCTTCTGGACGGTAATGATCTGAGAACTCTGAGCATTTCTTCTCTGAGGTCCATGATGGGAGTTGTAACCCAGGAAACCGTTCTCTTCAACGACACTGTATACAACAACATTGCCTACGGCTGCACGAATATTCCCGCAGAACAGGTAAAGAACGCTGCTGCAGTGGCCAACGCCCTTGAGTTCATTGAGAAGTTGCCTATGGGTTTCAATACGGTGATAGGTGAGAGGGGAGTTACCCTTTCCGGCGGCCAGAGACAAAGGCTGGCCATAGCAAGGGCAGTCTTGAAGAACCCTCCTGTACTGATTTTCGATGAAGCAACAAGCGCACTGGATACAAAGAGCGAGAAACTGGTTCAGCAGGCTATAGACAAGCTGGTGGAGGGAAGAACCTCCATAGTTATAGCCCACAGACTCAGCACTGTAATGAAAGCCTGCAGGGTTCTCTATATTGAAAACGGCAGAATACTGGAGGAGGGAACTCACAAGTCACTGCTCGCCATGAACGGCAGGTACAGAACACTCTGGGAGATGCAGTTTGCCGGAAAGTAACGGAAGGCTTGTTGTAAGGCTTCACTCTCTCGGGGATGTGGTGCTTGCTTCTGCCTGTGCTGCAGGTGCTTCTGCCTTTATCACGAGACCTGAATATGTTCCTGTGGCAAACAGATTTCCGGGAGAGGCGAAAACAATTCCCCTTGCAGGAGGATGGCCTGAGCTGAGGAGCATTTCACGGAGCTATTCGGAAATATTCGACCTGCAGGGGAATCTGACCACCAGACTTGGTTTGCCCGATAGCCGTACTCGAAGGTTCAAAACGAACAGAAAACTGAGAAAAAGAGTTCTGTCCGGAGAGAATGTTCAGCTGCCCTGGCGAGCAGAGGAATACGGTAAGGTTTGCGGTCTGCAGGGAGACCCTTCTCCAGTTCTTATAAGAAGGTCTTTTCCTGAAAAAGGCAGCAGGACAATAGGTATAGTCGCCGGCGGAAGATGGAAGATGAAATTCATTCCTGACGGAGTTGTTGCTGAACTGGCAAGGCTTTTCTGTGACAGAATGGATGCCAGAGTACTCATAATGGGGGGAGCGGCAGACAGAGAGAGGGCAGAAGCTATTACAGAACAGTGCGGATACAGGAATGTGGAATCTGCAGCAGGCCGAGGGGGAACCGGAGACCTTATTGAACTCATAGAGTCTCTTGACCTGCTTGTATCACCTGATTCCGGCCCTGCACATCTTGCTATGGGGCTTGGTGTTCCTGTTCAGGTGGTATTTACTTCCACTTCACCGGCCCTGGGGTTTTATCCTGCTGATTTCAAAGGCATTTATATGGTCAAGGAACTGCAGTGCAGACCCTGCCACAGACACGGCGGAACCAGGTGTTCTGAAGGCAATTCTCTCTGCAGTAACCGTCTGGTGCCGTCAGACATGTTCAGGAGGGCCCAGTGGCTGATGCAATGAACACCCCTATGATGCGCCAGTACATGGAGATGAAGCGAGAGCATCCTGATGCGGTTCTTCTCTTTCGAATGGGCGATTTCTATGAAACCTTCCTTGATGACGCAAAAAAGATTTCAGGAATACTGGGTATCACCCTTACATCACGGCAGAAGAGCGGCGGAGGAGAGGGCATTCCCCTTGCAGGCTTTCCCCATCACGCACTGGACGGGTATCTCACAAGGCTTCTGAAGGCCGGCTTACGGGTCGCAGTCTGCGAACAGACTGAAGATCCCAAAAAGGCAAAAGGTCTTGTGAAAAGGGAAGTGGTAGAGATAGTCACTCCTGGAACCCTTGTGGCAGGCTCTGCTCTGGAGCAGCGCACAGAGGTTCTTCTGGGAGCGTATGCCCATCACGGCAACCGGGCTGGAATGGTGTTCTGTGACCTTTCAACAGGGGACATAACAGCAACTGAGGTTGACAGTGCTTCAGGAACTTCCGAGCTCGCAAGAATGAATCCCAGGGAAGTTCTGGTTTCCGAGGAACTTGACGCAGTGTTGCCTCCGGATATTGAAACCACCACACTGGACAGCTGGAAGTTCGATCCAGGCACAGGTGAGAAAGAGGTCAGCCATGTTTTCGGCTCTGCTGCTCCTGAAGGTTTCGGCATATCAGACCGCACTGCTGTCCTTTCCGCTTTCGGCGCATTGCTCTCGTACATAGGGCACACCAAGTGCGGTTCTGTATCCCACCTTAACTTTCGCGGTCTCTATATGCAGTCAGATTCACTTCTTATAGACAGGAACAGCTCACGGGCTCTTGGCATCACAGATTCAATTCCAGGGGAGGAGGAGGCTGTACTTGCAGAGCGAACCGATGAAACTGTTACCCCTGGAGGAGGCAGACTCTGGCGCCGCTGGCTCACAGCGCCTCCTTTCAACCCTGAGGAAACGGCAGGAAGACACCAGGCTGTTGAACATCTGCTTAACACAGGCAATCATCTGAAGATTCGCGAACTCCTGAGAGGCACTGCTGATCTTGAAAGACAGGCAGGCAAACTGGGTACAAGAAGGGCTTCTCCCAGGGATTTGAGGGCTATTTCCGCCACTGCGGAGGTTATTCCGAAAATCTTTCAGATGGCCGCTGAAAGCGGTTCACTCTACCTGGAACGGACCGTTGATACCGACAGACTGGAAGACATAGCTGCAATCATCGATTCAGCTGTCTCGTTAAACCCTCCTGTAAGGCTCACAGACGGCGGTGTGATAAGGGAAGGCTATTCTTCTGAACTGGACCAGCTTCGTGAAGTAAAGACCGGCGGCAGAAAATGGATGGAATCAATGCTTGCAGCTGAGCAGGAGGCCACCGGCATTCAGAAAATGAACCTGGGGTACAATAGGGTATTCGGCTACTATATAGAGGTCACCAAAGCCAACCTGCACCTTGTTCCTGAACACTACATAAGAAAGCAGACCCTTGTTGGCGGGGAGAGGTTCATAACTCCCGACCTGAAGGAAATGGAACAGAAGATACTAGGTGCAGATGAACGAATAGCCGCCCTTGAGGCCGAACTCTATTCAGAGATTCTTGAACAGGTTGCACAGTCTGTGGACAGGGTTCGAAATGCCGGCAGAGCCCTTTCTGTAACCGATGTAATCTGCTCACTGGCCTACATTGCCCAGAGCAGAGGATGGACAAAACCGGTACTTTCAGAAAGCCGCTGCCTGAAGATAACAGACGGCAGGCACCCTGTACTTGAAGCAATGCTTCCTGCAGGAGAGTGTGTTCCCAACAGCATGGAACTCACTGCTGAAAACAGAATACTTCTGGTTACCGGACCGAACATGGCAGGTAAATCCACCTTCCTGAGACAGGCTGCACTTCTTGTTATTCTTGCGCAGAGCGGTTCCTTCGTTCCTGCAGCAAAAATGGAGTTCAGCCCTGTTGACAGGATCTACACAAGAATAGGATCAGCAGACCGACTCACCAGAGGCCAGTCCACATTCCTGGTTGAGATGGCTGAAGCAGCTTCCCTTCTCAACGGCAGCACAGGCAGAAGCCTTGCTATTCTTGATGAAATAGGAAGGGGAACAAGCACCTATGACGGTCTCTCAATAGCCTGGGCCATGCTTGAATACCTCCATGATTCACAGGAACACTGCCCCCTTGTTGTCTTTGCGACCCACTACCATGAATTAACATCTCTGGCATCACGACTGCCTATGTGCAGCAATGCCAACACAGTTGTCCGTGAAACCGGCAGAAAGATTTCGTTTCTCTACCAGGTTGAACCTGGTTCCGCCGACCGTTCATACGGTATTCATGTAGCCTCAATGGCAGGAGTGCCTTCACCTGTTGTAAAAAGAGCCGGCAGGGTTCTTGAAGACCTTGAAAAGGGCAGACACCTGCTTCCCTCAGGAAGTGCATTCTCAGAGGGGCAGATGAGCCTGCCTCTCTCAAACCCTGAACACCCGGTACTTGAAGAAATTCGCAGAATGGAACCGGATGCCCTCACTCCCCGTAAAGCACTGGAACTCATATACGCCCTGAAAGACCGTCTTGATTAGACATAATGGTTGTAGCGCCACCGCTGATCAGAATACCTTACCCTTTTCAGCAACTGCGCAGCCGGAAGGGTTGTCCAGGGTGTTAGTAAGGCATGTCGGTCCTGATATCCATAAGTACCACTCACACGACAGGAGTTCCGTAAAACCGGAATCACTGGAACACTCTGAACACAGAAATCTTCTGACTCGCATCTAATAAATATAAAAAGCTTTAAATCAGCAAATAGTCGTCTTTTATTAAGGTTGATAGTCCCGCTTGAATCTTTGTTCGTGACAACTCACCTGCCTGTATTGACGACAGCATAACAACCGCTTACCCAGGTAATGGATACTAATGTTCAGGCCTGTCCAAGATAGCTTTTTAGCATCAAGATAAGAAAAATGCCCTTTGCGGCTCAATTAAGTAGAATTTGATTTCCCAAGAACAAGTTCACT
>PDWJ01002710.1_pt1 | contig 18149 bp, 14 predicted proteins | sample 1430881 | NCBI WGS metagenome assembly PDWJ01 (sample SAMN01162460, study PRJNA174530) | Oral metagenome, whole genome shotgun sequencing project. | biome: Marine environment; feature: Marine mammal; material: Swab sample of the gingival sulcus; isolation source: swab sample of gingival sulcus...
AGTGATTGCATCATGACGCTTATTGCCCGATATTCACCTATTCGTTCTGAGTCTGTCGAAGTGTCCAGGATGTCCTTCAACAGACTTAGTGTATTCGAGTCTCTGAAATATCGATGATGAAATCGCAGAAGTGGGACGACGCCATATTTCTTTTTAAACTTATTCCTTCATAAAGCACTCTATATAGCAAAAGTTCTTTTCTTTCACAATATTTATCGCTATAAACATGATGCTATGAAAAACCAAAAATTTAAGCTGCTGCACTACTTTTCATTAACAAGCCTGTTTGTCTTTGTTCTTGTCGCATTTTTGCTGGTGCAGCCTTATCATAAGGCACTCTTGCGCCAGCTTATCGATTTTGGCGGAAGCGAGCATACCGAACGAATCACTTTTGGCAGCATACTTACAATTTTCACCTTATTGTATCTTGTTCTGTTTTTTATCATCAGGCGTGCCGATTCTCTCATTGCAAAACAGAGCGATAAATTACGAAAACTTTCACAAGCCGTTGAGCAGAGCCCTAACTCAGTCATTATTACTGACGTCGAAGGCAATATCGAATATGTGAACCCCAAATTTACAGAAACGACAGGTTATACGCTGAAAGATGTCGCTGGCAACAATTCGAATCTCAGTTGGCAAAATGAGAAGCAAGATGGAGTTTTTTGGGAGGCGATCTCTTCAGGAGAGGCATGGCACGGGGAATTTTATCGTACAGGGAAAGACCAGATGACGTACTGGGAATATGCGACGATTTCACCAATGTATGATGAACAGGGTCATCTGTCGCATTTCATAGAACTGCGGCAGGACATCACCGAACGGAAATTGGCAGAGGAGGCTTTACGTAAGTCGCAGCGCCAATTGGAACATCTCCTGGAACGGGAAACAAAGCGCAGGCACCTTTCGGAGACCTTGCGAAAGGTGGCCAAAATAGTCAGCAGTTCTTTAGAACAAGAGGGGGTAGTTGATTTGATCCTCGGACAACTCGAACATGTTATTACCTATCACCGCGCAACAGTTTCAATATTAGAAGGCGCACAGTTTAGGCTCATTGCAGGACGTGATAAGATGGGAGGCGAAATAGATTCCTATTCATTTCCCGCCGACAAATATCCTGTCAATGCTCAGGTCCTTATCCAAAGGCAACCGGTTTTAATTCCCGATGTGACCGATGATGATCGATGGCATACGACTCAAACCATGCATGGAATTCGTTCGTTTATTTCTGCACCACTGCTGGTTCAGGATTATCCGATTGGAACTCTTGCTGTCGGTCGGGTTGATGAACTGTTGTATACCGAAGAAGATGCGCAAACCGTGTTTGCCTTTGCCACTCAAGTCGCGATTGCGATCAAGAATGCTCAACTCCACGAAGAACTCCGTAATCGTATGAGGCAGGAACTCTATATGGCCCAACAAATCCAAAAAAGCCTTCTGGCCTTTGAGCTGCCGAAAATTTCCGGTTTGGATATCGCTGGTTATTCAAAGCCGGCTCGTGAGGTTGGCGGAGATTTCTATAATTTCTCTGTATTTGATGAAAATTGTCTGGGATTTGCGGTGGGAGATGTTACCGGAAAAGGAATGCAAGCCGCGCTTATGATGTCGTTATCTTTTGGGTTACTGGCGACAGAAGCACGTCATGCGATCACTCCAGCTTCACTTATGACAACCATGAACCAAGAGCTTCTTTCCCATACGCAGCAATCTCATAAAATGAATACGGCTGTTGGGTATGTCACCCTGGATCGCACTGGGAGCGCAGTTAACGGTCAATGGCACTTGCGAGCGGCGAATGCCGGCTTGATCGCTCCTCTCATTCGGCGTAAAAATGGTGAGATCGAATGGCTCGATGTCAGCGGGCTGCCCCTGGGAACAGTCGAAGGGCTTGAATATAACGATCTGGAACAGCATGTGTCGTCGGGAGATTTTATCTTACTTACCAGTGATGGAATCGTGGAAGCAATGAACGACAGCGGGGAGATGTATGGCTTCGATCGTCTTATGGAGAGTGTGGCTTCAGCAGATTGTTGCAATGCAAAGAGTATGATGAACCGTGTGTTGGACAACATTAACCGATTTGTCGATAACGCTGAGGTCCATGACGATCTGACGATGGTTGTTGTTGGCGTGCAGTAAACGATTCATGTTCACATTGAGGCACTTTCCAATAGAAGAAATAATAGAAGCTGTCCATTCCATCCAGCGCAATGAATAGTGGAAGTCTCAACTCGATGACCCTGGAGAACTGACTCTGGCAAAAGACACGATCGTACAGAACTCCGGCAAAAGCTTCCAGTAACAAGGGTATCAAAAACACACGATGCGCGCTCATGTCCCACGTGAGCAGCAGCAATAAGCCGGTGATGAGTTGTCGGTCCGCACAGAACCCAGAGTTCCCGCCATGTCGCGCCAAGCCAATAGAATGATACTATGAATAAATAGCGGAAGCTCTGACTTGCACAGACTCGATAACTGATTCAGGATGATTAGAGAATGAATCGTGAATGTATATTAGAAGAGTCTTCGCTATTCGTCAAGGAATACCGTCGTACATGAAAATTTTTGTCTTCGGGAATATTCCTTGACGAATTTTGTCGAGATATGCTACATTTATATCTACTATGTTACGATAACGATTCAATACATACGAAAGTTCGGCTGAAAAGGATTGAGAATGGAGATCAAGTGGAATGATTTAATGAAGATTGGCGTGCAGGAAATTGACGAACAGCATCAAACGTTGATTGATGCGATAGATCGGTTGGGAGAAGCCATGTTGAGTGACCAGCAATCGGAAAAAATTGAGGAGGTTTTGACCTTCATCATACAATATTCCCAAACTCATTTCAAAACTGAAGAAGCATATTTCGACCGATATGATGGTCCTGAAATTCAGGCAAACAAACAAGACCATGCTTGGTTTGTAAAAACGTCAGCTTCTTTCATGGAGGATTTCAGGAAGAAAGGCGCTGATTTGAATCTTATTATAAAAATTCACAAATTTTTAGTTGATTGGCTGTTGCAGCATATTTTGGAGATTGATACTGCGCTACGGAAGTATGTCCAATGACACGGGCTGGAAACAACAACAGAAAAGGAGATAACTTTTATGCACATGATGACAAAAAGGCTAGTGTTTGTATGCATGGTACTTGTGGTAACAGGCGGTTATGCTCTTGCCGACGGGGACGGGATGACACAACAACTCATCGAAGGTAATAACTCATTTGCATTAGACCTCTACGGGAAATTGTGCCGAGAAGAAGGTAACATATTTTTCTCTCCGTATAGCATATCGAGCGCGTTAGCAATGACATATGCCGGAGCCCGGGGCGAGACAGCGTCTCAGATGGCTGATACACTCCATTTTATTGAGCATGCAGACCTTCATAATGCTTTTTCCCATGTCACAGAGCAACTTGAGGAAATTGAACAGGCTGGAAATATCGCCCTTGCGATTGCAAATGCGCTCTGGGTTCAAAAAGATTATAACTTGCTTGAAGAATTTGTCGAGCTGGTCACACGCAAATATGGAGCCGGAATCTTTCCAATAGATTTCGCTGAGGCTTACAAAGACGCGAGAGACACTATCAACGCCTGGGTTGAAGAACAGACAAATCAACGCATTCGAGATTTGCTGGCTCAGGGAACGTTAAATGGGTTCACCCGGCTTGTTCTGATTAATGCAATTTATTTTAAAGGAAACTGGGAATTGCCTTTTGAAGAAGACAATACGGCAGAAGAGCCTTTTTGGGTGACCCCTGAAAAGGATGTTCAAGCTGCGATGATGCAGCAGCAGCAGACGTTTAAATACGGAGAAATCGAGACTGCCCAAATCTTGCATATGCCGTATGCCGGAGAAGAGTTGTCGATGGTTATTGTTCTGCCGAAAGCACGAGATGGGTTGCAGACTCTTGAGCAGGAGTTGACGAAAGATCTGCTGAGTGAGTGGCGAGAAAGCGCTTCAATGCGAGACGTGAAAGTCTGGCTCCCTAAATTTACGATAACCTCACAATTTAACCTCGCGGACACACTTCAGGAAATGGGGATGATAGACGCCTTCTCCGAAAAGGCCGATTTTTCAGGGATTGCTGGCAGCCAGCAACTCGCTCTTTCTCATGCGATTCATAAAGCTTTTGTCGAGGTGAATGAGGAAGGCACTGAGGCCACCGCTGCGACTGCCGTGATGGTTGAACTTACCTCAATACAAGAACCGGAACCCGTTCCGGAATTCCGTGCAGATCATCCGTTTCTGTTCTTGATCCAGGAAAATCAAACTGGCAGCATTCTGTTTCTCGGGAGAGTTGTAAAACCGTAATTCTGAAGCTGTCAGACAAGTTTTAAACTGTCTGACAGCTTGAATTCAAAGCCTTCAACAATTTTTGATGTATCCCGCCAAAACTTCCGTTAGACATGATTAAAACAATATCTCCTGGCTTTGCATGCGATGCCAGATGCTCTACAATTGCATCGACGCTACTGATATGACGGGCATTGATGCCTTGTTGTGTTAGATCGGCCTCCAATTGTTCTGAGGAAAATCGATGCCCTTCGGGAGCTTTTTCCGGTCGTTCGACATCGGCGATAATCGCGACATCCGTACAATGAAAAGCCTGAGCGTATTCTTGCTGAAAGATGTCACGTCGGGTGGTGGCTGTTCTCGGTTCAAGCACGCTCCACAGTTTCCGTCCATGATAATGCGTTTTGACGGCCTCGATCGTTGCTTTGACAGCCGTCGGATGATGGGCAAAATCATCGAGTACAACAATGTTATTGACAATGCCCCGGACTTCTTGACGCCGTTTAATACCTTTGAACGTCCGAAACCCTCGGTCGATTTCTTCGGGCGATAACCCGAGGTCAGCAAGAATGGCTGTTGCGCCAAGCATGTTCAGCAAATTATGGCGGCCGATCATATTGGTATGGAATTGCCCGAATTGTTGTTGCTTATAGGATATCGTGAAAGTTGTTTGGCCGTTTTCAGTAGAGATGGTATCAAGTGCCCAGTCGGCGTGAGGAGCGTTTCCATACGTTTGCACCGGAGACGAAGCTGTCGAAGTGACCTCTCGTACGTTCGGATCGTCGAGGCAGGTGACGAGCAATCCGTCAGCAGGAATGAGCCGCACGAATTTGAGGAATTCTCGTTTGATGCGAGCTAAATCTTCATAAATATCCGCATGATCGAATTCGATACTGGTGATGAGACCACTTGTCGGGCGATAATGTATAAATTTCGGCACTTTATCGAAAAAGGCCGTATCATATTCGTCCCCCTCGACGACAAAGACATCCCCCTCTCCGACACTATACGTCGAGCCGAAATTTTTGAGCACGCCACCCACGAGAAATCCGGGGTCGCGTCCGCTTTGTTGCAGCGTCCAGGCTAGAATCCCGCTGGTAGTCGTTTTGCCGTGAGTCCCAGTTACGACAACTGAATGCCGGTCGCGAATAAAAAATTCCCCCAGCAATTTCGGGAGCGACGTATACGGGAGGCCGCGTTCCATGAGCGCAATGGCTTCGGAGTGCTTTCGGGTCATGACGTTGCCGACAACAACCAGATCTGGCTCCCAATCGAGGTTCTCTCCTCTGAAACCCTCGAAACATGGAATGCCAAGTTCGGCAAGCTGATCGCTCATTGGAGGGTAGACATGTTCGTCGGAGCCACGCACATCATAACCGGAAGCTTTGAGCATTCCGGCCAGCGAACCCATCGCCATGCCACAAATTCCCATTAAATGTATTTTTTTCATCTGGTATCTTCGTTCCGAACGTTTTCATCCTCTCACAGATTCACAAGGGGCACAAAGCGTCAATAAGGGTTTTTTCGTCCTTCTCTGTATCCTCTGTGGCTCCGCGAGTGAAAAATGTGAGGAACTGAGCTCTGGTATTTTAATTAAAGAGAATCAGGAGTACAAAAAATTCGTTTTCGCCATAACATGAATTCTTGATGTAAAAACGAATTTTTTGTACTCCCAACCTGATACAGTCACATGAATTTACAAATTATCGACAGCAATGACGACGGTGTCGTGAATTTTAGGCCGCATATTGAGGAATGTGCGATTGTGCCGTGAGGGATGAATCCGGTTCGACAGGAGGATAATAAGCAGCTCTCGCTTCAAATCGAGCCAAATCGAGGTGCCGGTAAAACCGGTATGTCCCACCGATTTTTCAGAGAGCAGAGTTCCGCCGGAGGCCTTTTCCTTTCGATTGCGAGACGGAGTGTCCCAACCTAATGCCCGGCTCGATCCCTCGACGAGATTTTGACGGGCAAAGAACTGTTCCACAATTTCTTGAGGAATGGTGTCATCATTTCCCTGATAACACGCATACAATTTACGCATAAAGCGATGAATGTCGTCAAGAGTTGAAAAAAGTCCGGCATGGCCGGCAATACCGCCCATTGCATAGGCGTTTTCATCATGAACGCGCCCGCACATCATCATTCGGCGCCATTCACAACGCTCGGTTGCGGCATACTCACCTTCACGCATGACTTTTCCAAGAGGCTGAAAAAATGTGTTTGTCATGCCAAAAGGTTGAAAGATGGCTCTGTCACAGAATACGTCGAGAGATATCCCGGCGACAGCTTCGATGATATGTCCCAATAAAATGAAATCGAGATCGCTGTATTTTGTGTATCGGCCCGGTTGGTAAATCGGCTCTGTTTCATATGCGCTCCGAATCACTTGTTGTTTTGCTTCAAGGCTGCCGATATACTCTTTCCCACGGGTCTCAGCTTCTTGCTGAATCAATTCATAGAAAGCAGCGTGGTCAGGAAAACCGGCTGTATGAGTTAGAAGGTGCGTTAGCGTCACCTGGTTGGGCGAAAAGTCTGGGATATACTTTTGAACGGGATCGTTGAGCGCGATTCGTCCATCGCGCAACAGCAACATTGTGGCTGTTGTGGTAGCAATCACCTTTGTCAATGAGGCCACGTCGAAGATTGTCTTTTCATTGAGTAGTCGGTGCTCAGGATAGATCTGGGCATATCCGACCGCATGACGATATAAAAGTTCATCTTTCCTGTCAACCAGGAGAGCTGCTCCCGGTGTTGACCCGTTCTCAAGAGCTTGTTGAAGAACTTTATCAATGTAAGGAAATGTATACGGTGTCATAAATGATTGCTCTTATCACACGTGCTGCGAAAAGGCCCACTTTGCTATTACTGTCCGTCCAAATATTCTCGGCACCACAACTCGAAAATGAGTAATGACCAGAGTTGAGGGCTAAAATCCTGAGTACCCTTTTGATGCTCATCGAGCAGCGATTGGATGTATTCAGGACGAAAATACCCTCGCTGGGTTGTTTTCCGATCTTGAAAGACTTCTGTTGCATAGGATTTTAAGTCGCTTTTGAACCATTCCCCAATAGGAACGGCAAAACCGTGTTTCCGTCTGTCGATAATCGCTGATGGCAAGAGTGGTCGCATCGCTTCCTTAAAAATATATTTTGTCGTCAGGTTATGGGCCTTGAGGCTGGAAGGCAGTGAAGCGACATATTCGATGAATTCATGATCCAGAAAAGGAACACGCCCTTCAAGAGAGGCTGCCATCGTCATCCGATCTTCTTTGACCAAAAGGTCTCCCGGAAGGTAAGTATGGAAATCCGCATACAACGTGCGGGATAAATCATCAAGATGTTCGGTTTTTTTGTAGAATTGTTCGATCTGGCCGACATCAGGCTCATATGCCTTTGCGAAACGTTTCGTATACAATTCCTGTCGAGCGTCATCGGAGAAGCATGTCATCATGCTGATATGGCGCAGCATCGGTGATGTTTCCTGACAGGCTAAAAATCGTTTCAGCAGCAAAAAATATTCTTTCATCGCTGATGCCCGTGAGACGGGCAACAGTTTTGACATGTTCATTGCCAGATTCTGGACTGATTTCGGATAGCGTTGATAATGATGGAAAAGATTCTCAATCAAGTAACGACGGTAGCCGGCAAACAACTCATCCCCACCGGTCCCGGATAAGCACACGGTGACATGCTGACGAGCGAGCTTTGACAGGTAATAGGTCGGTATCGCTGAGGAATCCGCAAAGGGTTCGTCAAAGTGTTTGATAAGCAATGGGAGAACCTCAAGCACATTCGGTTCGATTTCGAATTCAAAGTGTTGCGTTTTAAAGTGTTTGACAATCTTCCGCGCATATTTTCGCTCATCATAATATCCGGCATTTCGGAAACCGATCGAAAATGTTTTGACTTGTGTTGTAGACACATTCGACATGAGCGCAACAATTGCACTGGAGTCGATCCCCCCGCTCAAAAACGCCCCCAACGGTACATCACTGATCAGACGGCGGCGTACTGACTCTTGCAGGCGTTCGCGGACTTCTGTAGCGTATTGTTGAATTTCTTTTGTTCCTAACGATGGCATTGCCTTATCAGGAGCGTTGTAAGGAATTGTCCAATATTGATGAAGAGAGACCTCCCCATCCACATACTCTAATATATGAGCGGGTGGCAGCTTTTTGATGCCCGTAAAAATCGTCTGTGGAGCGGGAATGTATTGTAACGAAAGGTAATCATAAACGGCATGATGATTTAAGTCCCTTGGAACTGAGGTGTCTTGTAAGAGTGATTTTAATTCCGAGGAAAAACTCAATTTATCACGTCCGATATAGTAAAAAAGTGGTTTAATACCGGCCCGGTCCCTGGCAAGCAGTAAAGTTCGTCGTTTTTTATCCCACAATGCGAACGCAAACATACCATTGAGTTTGGTCACTAAATTCTTGCCCATCTCCTCATATAAATGCAGCAGAACTTCGGTATCGGTATTCGTTTTGAATTTATGGCCTTTTTTTTCGAGTTCTTGTCGGAGTTCCTTATAATTATAGATCTCTCCGTTATAGACAACCCATATCGAATTGTCTTCGTTGGAAATTGGCTGATGCCCTTTTTGCAAATCAATAATGCTCAACCGCCGAATTCCCAATCCGACATTGCCGTTTGCATGAATGCCGACATCATCGGGACCTCGGTGTTCGAGCACAGAAACCATTTTTTCTAAAAGACGTTTCGGAACTTCACGTTTTTCGTAATAATTAATAACTCCAGCGATTCCGCACATAAAATATATACTCCAGAGGGTGTCGACCCGGAAAGAGTGGTTAGAGAATTTTTTATTATCTTGCGATCAGTACTATTGTAAGATAGAGCATTATACAGTAAATCTTATCCGGGGATAGACATTCACGCTGCATTGCCAACGCCGTTTATGTATCATAACGAGCGTTCAAGAGAAGTCAACTGAAAAAAAATGTTTTTTCACAATTTCTTAAATTTTATGTCATTCTATTGAAACCATGGAAGAAGGGTTTTGGCGGCATACCCCTTTTCCTTCTGCCGGATGTGCGTCACGTTCCGTTTCCGCATAATTTCCGGCCACATACCAGCTATCGTGGGTATAACAGAGAGCAAATACGGCTCGCGAATCACGATATAGAGCATACTCACGCATTCGAACCACAGAATGTGAGGAAGATATGGGACGAGTGTTTCCCGGCATTCGTTCTTGAGCAGCATCAGATAGCGGTTTTTTAGGGAGTGCTGACGCACAAATTTTGGAATCTGCCGCCGTTTCCCTACTGCCCAATTTCTATAATGCCGTCCGACCGCATCAGGCTCGTACACACATTTCCACCCGAAGAGTCGCGCCCGCCATGAGAGATCGATATCTTCCTTATACGCAAAAAACAGTTCGTCCAGATATTCATCTCCATTTTTGGACGAGCAGATCGAAGCCGGGTACTTTATCTCTTCCAGCATACTCCGCCGGCAGAGACAGGCTGCCCCCGATGCCCCAAACACTTCTTCTCGACTCGCGTATTGTCCCCGATCCGGTTCCCCTTGCCCTCGATCCCGTGCCCGACGATTTTTGGCAATCGTAATGCCCGTACTGTCTATAATCGTATCATTATAGGCACTGACTAACTTCCCGAGAGAGATGCCGATCGAAGGATCAGTTCGCATGACCGAGAGCAGCGTACTAATAAAATCAGCCTCTAATGCCACATCAGCATTTAAAAGAAGAATGAATTCTCCGACTGCCTGGGAGATTCCCTGATTGTTTCCCCGGCAGAACCCATGATTATGAGCGTTCTGCATCCATCGAATCGGCAGAGCGCTCTGTTGCTCGCAAAAGCTCTCGACGATCTGGTGAGACTCGTCGTCAGAGGCATTATCCACAATAAGCACTTCAAGAGGCGAGTGACGTTGTTGCAAGAGACTTGATAGACAAGAATGGAGATATTGCGCACCATTCCAGTTCACGATAATAACAGAAACCGATTGAGGCGTCACGTCGTCTCCCCATTATTTATGTTAGCGCCCGTGATCCCCCAGGGCAATAGCCTTCACGAATGTTTAGAGTTTTCGATATAATATAGGTCGGTTTTCCCTGGGCTTCATGATAGGTTCGCACGATGACTTCTCCCAACAAACCCATTGCAATGAATTGTCCGCCGAGCATGAAAAAGATGATCGACAGCACGAACAGAGAATTGTTGGAGATGGTGGCATCGTAAACAATCCGGCAATAGACGACTCCTGAAAACAACCCGAATGACGCCATAATCGAAAGCAAGCCGAAGAGACCGAAAATTTGGATTGGCCGCGTTGAATAACTTAACAAAAATTTTACTGCGATTAAATCGAGAACAACCCGAATCGTTCGTGAAATGCCATATTTGCTCGTCCCATGCGAACGCGCGCGATGATTCACAGGAAGTTCCGCCACTTTCACCCCGATCATACTTGCAAGGGCCGGGATGAATCGATGCATCTCTCCATAGAGTTCAATGCGCTGCAACACCTCACGTTTATAAGCTTTCAGGGTACATCCGTAATCATGTAAATGGACATTCGTGGTCATGGATATGAGTTTGTTCGCAATGTTTGATGGAAGACGGCGTGACCAAAATTTATCTTGCCGATCTTTCCGCCAGCCGCTGACAACATCATAACCCTCATCAATTTTTTCAAGCAGCCGAGGAATATCCGCAGGATCATTTTGCAGATCTCCATCCATCGGAATGATGACATCGCCGACGGCCGCATCGAAACCTGCTGACATTGCGGCTGTTTGGCCGAAATTCCGTCGAAGTGTAATCAGTCGAATTTCCGGAGCTGTCTTAGCAAATTCTGCGATAACGTCTTCTGTACGATCAGAGCTCCCATCATCAACAAAAATAATCTCATACGATTTATCCAGTCGATCGAGCGTGTCTTTCAATTCAGGGATAAGTAATCGGACGTTTGTTTCTTCGTTATAGACCGGAATCACCACAGAACAACTCACGGCTTGATCCTGAGTAAATGCTTTTGACATAATATTATGAAAAAACGTGTTCCTCGTCCTGGGGAAATTCTCTCGCTCGTCAGATCTGCATGGAGAAGAACACGTTTTGTCTTTGTCATATCTGTAATTCGTGAAAATACGGTTAATAATTACTTGTAAAGCTCCTGGGCAAGCTGCCCGAAATCTTCATCGCCGGATTCCAGGAGCAAATTGCGAGCTTTGGCCTCAATAAGTCCTTTTTTTAACATGACATATACAAGCTTGACTGTCAGTAAATAACTGATTGAACTTTTTTCAATGACATCCTGGATGGTTCGCTGTCCATCGATGAGGGTAAGAATTTTTTGAGCTATCGGTTTGGCATATTTTACTTGCTCTGTCTCGATGACTTTCAGCACGTCAAAGAATGAGGGCATCGCTTTCTTGTATTTCAAAAATTTATCGCGCTGATCGAAGCCTTGCATCAATAAACTTGTTGTACTTGTTTGTATGGGCGGTTGATCCGGCTGGTCGGATGAATCTAATTCGAAGTAGCCTTCCTCCCAAACAAGGAGACGAAATAAGGCCTCTTCACCATGAATGGTCCCTAACGACGCTTGAACTATATCGCCATTGTTAAAAAAAATTTTTCCGATCTTTTTTGATTCACTGACGATTTTTAAACCACCGGTTTTTTGATTCATTGACAAGGTCTGGATGACCTCGGCCATTTGCATCTGTGCAAGATTTCCTTTTAATCCGGATTCATCAGAGCCGGACGGCTGCTGAGCCCAAATCGCCACACGTTGAAGAATCGCTTTAATTCTTGCCGTCACTTCAGTGATGTGGAAAGGCTTCGAGATATAATCATCGGCACCAAGGCTGAGGCCCGTGACTTTGTCATTCAGTTCGCCTTTTGCTGTCAGAAAGATAAAAGGAATATGGCCTATCGCTGGATCGTCTCGAATAATTTTACACAACTCGAACCCATCCATTTCAGGCATGGTAACATCCGCTAAAATTAAATCAGGCTGTTCTTTTCTTGCCAAGTCTAAAGCTTCTGCGCCGTTCAGAGCGAGTGATGTTTCATAGCCCGATTTTTGAAGGCTCGTTTTTAACAGGGCCAATACTTTATCATCATCGTCAGCGATTAAAATTCGTTGTGGTTTCATATTCTATACCTTACACCTTGTCCGTTCCCTGCATGCAATGAATGAAAATCTCATCCCCAAGCAAAACTAGGAAGGGGGGGGAAACTCGTCAAGGAAATTTTCCTCAGAAAAGTAAGGATTGTAAGAGGCTTTCGATTCGATGTACCTCATGGAAGACTCCCGGCCAGTTTTCCTCTTGACAAATCAAAGAGAATAATCTACAATGATTCTAAGAAAAATTTATGTGATTAGGGGATTTGCAACCCCTGATATATGTGATACAAACCGTAAAGGGGGATGACACGATGGCAGGATTGAGCGCTGAGGATAAAGGAAAAGGGAAACGTATTATTACACAATTCTTCCGGACGATGCCCGGCGTACAAAAAACGCTGATGACAGAATTCGAGCGTGGCGGTTATAAAGGTGTCTATCGGATACAGCATAACCTTTACCCGGATAATACGACAGACATCAATTCAGTCGATACGCTGCGAAAGGGGCTGAGCATGATTCTACAACATATCTACGGCATGCCGGTTGAGGATAAAGAAGGCTATTTCCAGGATATTGTCAAGTGCAAAACTCCCTCTCAGGTCATTCGAAAAGAAAAGGAAACGCTTCTGAAATACTTTTATGAAGATTTTGTCTCAGTCAGAGACTATTTGCTTCATGAGCTTATCGAAGACTCGCACTATGGTTTGATGAGCCTCTTCTGCAAAAATCTGCTCGGCGAGGATGAAAGCGTTTCCGATATGCGGAGCTTTAAAAATCACATCCGAAATCTTTCGGACTCGGTGGCCGACCGAATTGCCGGAGGAATGTCTGAGGAAGATATCATCAGCCAGCTGAAACAATATAAGCAAGAGTTCGAAGAGCAACAAGCTGAAGCTGAGGCTATCCCTGTCGACGGAGCCGTTGTGGGCGGAGAAGCCGGAGAAAAACGGCAAGTAATTCTCAATATTCTCGGTGATGACAAATATCATCCCCTGCGTGATTTTCTCATCCAAAAAACGACGGCTGATCCCAACTTTACTACGTTTCAACAATATCTTGACAATATCCTCCCCTCGACATCGCGTATTGTTGCAAAAGATATGAGCTCCTTTTCTGAAGGCTTGAAAAAGATTAAAGAATTTCGGGATAGCCTGGAACGGGAATTACGCGCATAAATTGACGATGTCTTACATAGCCTCACTGTGAATATTCTGGTAAGAGTTCCCAACTGGTTGGGAGACTCGATTATGAGTCTCCCCTTTTTTGATATGCTGGGGCAGTATTTTCCTCACAGCACGATCGATATTATTGCGAAAGAAACAATTACAGCGGTGTTTGAAAACCATCCCGCCATTCGTACCATTTACCACTTTTCGAAATCGCACGTCCGGGGATTTTGGAGTCTGTTCCAATACGGACGGGGTTTGAAAGACCGTCGATACGATCTGTTTATCACTCTGGCCCCTTCCTTCTCATCGGCGTTGATAGGCTATGGAACCGACAGCCCCATCCGAGTTGGATATAGTGGAGATGGCAGATCGCTACTGCTCACTCATACGCTACCTGCTCCCCAAAACGTCCATCGCGTTCAAGCGTATTGCGATCTTCTGGGCGTCTTGAACTCTCAACCAGGAAACCAGGTGAAGATCCCGGACGTTGTATTTCCGTTTTCAGAAAAAGAGCAAGGAACCTCGGGATTCTCGAAGCAAGCCCATACTCAATATATCGTGTTTAATGTTAATTCCGAAGCTCAGTCCCGAAGGCTGCCTCTAAAGACATGGATTGAACTGGCGGATCGCCTTTTAGCAGATACTTCACAGAAACGAAAGATTTTTTTTATTGGAACGACTGCCGAGCAAGCGCGGGTTCAGCAGGTTATGCAGCACATCCACGACTTGGATGCATTATACGATTTCTCAGGAAAAACCTCTTTGGGGGAGTTAGCACTCATCTTGCGGGATTCCGATGTTGTTGTTTCAAACGATTCCGGTCCCATGCATCTTGCCAATGCGGTCGGAACACCGGTTGTGACGTTTTTTGGAGCAGGAAATACCGCTGAAACAGCCCCGTTTAATGCGGGTCAGGCAGTTGTGTTGAATAAACATGTCGCATGCAGCCCTTGTGTCAAAAATGTCTGCCGTTTTCCTATCGTTCGATGTCTTGAACAAATTACCGTCGATGAAATCTATGGTAGCATTCTGCAATTACTCTCGTAGGGTGGGACTGCTTTTTGCCCCATCGGCAAGAGATTCTCAATGAAAATTGCCATGTTGAAAATTACTCCAAAACATATCTGTCTTTTCAACACTTATCAAGCCTGGGGCGGAGCTGAAAAATGGTATGACATTGTCGCCAGATGGTTCCGGAATCGGGGACATGCTGTCGTTGCCGTCACACATATAAACAGTGTGTTGTTTCATCGGCTTTCACAGGCAGGCATATCAGCATATCCTCTCCGTATATCGAATCTCAGCTTTTTGAACCCCGTGGCTGTTCTGTCGGTTGCGCGAATATTCCGAAATCATCGGATCGACGCGGTGATTCTCAATTTATCCGCTGATGCGAAGGTTGCCGGACTTGCTGCCAGACTTGCAGGAGTACGACAAGTGATCTACCGCCGAGGAACGGCGCTACCGGTCAGGGATAGTTGGCTGAATCGTGTGGTGTTCAAACATTTCCTCACAGATGTTGTCGCGAATTCCGAGGAAATTAAACGAACAATTCTGCAAAATAATCCTCTCCTGGTTCCAGGAGAGCACCTGCACGTTATCTACAACGGACTTGACCTCGCTGCCTATGAACGTCAGAAGAGCCCCCCCCTTTTTCCAAAACAAGACGGTAAAATTATTTTGGGAAATGCCGGACGGTTTGTCGAGCAAAAAGGCCAACACTATCTCCTTAAAGCAGCGAAATGTCTGAAAGACCGGGGGATGAATTTCACTTTGTATATTGCAGGAACAGGGGCCCTCGAACAAGAATTACGGAGTTATGCCAATGAGCTTGGTGTTGAAGAAGAGGTGAAATTTGTCGGGTTTGTCAACGATATAAAAGGATTTATGGAAAACCTCGATATCTTCCTTTTTCCGTCTCTCCACGAAGGTTCATCACATACACTGCTGGAAGCGATGGCCTCATCGAAACCTATTGTCGCCTTTGATGTGAGCAGTATGCCCGAAATCATCGTCTCCGGAGAAACCGGCATACTGGTCGAATTAGGGAATGTTCAGGCCTTCTCCGAGGCGATATTGTCGCTTAGCGGAGACCGTGAGTTACGAGAACGATTCGGGCGAAGCGGAAGACGCCGTTTTGAACAAAAATTTACATTGGCACACATGCTTCAAGATATTGCCCATTTAGTTGAACATGAAGAGCGCCGGGAGGAACCGTCATGAAAAACAGCGTGTTGTTCTCTGTGGGTGTTCCTCTGCCCGGAGCCGGTATGGGAAATCATGCCTATTATCTGGTACAGGGCTTATTTCGTCATCATTTACTAAAACAGGCGCTGGTGTTGCAATATCATGATATCGATGATGCGCTGTCTGAGCACATCCGAACGTTCTACCTTGCCGAACGAATTGCCTATCGCCTTACTCGATACATTCATACGGATCAATATGTCTTGCGAGATAACCTGTTTGATGCCTGGGTTTCGCGATACGTCAAAGATGCTGCAGTCTTCTACGGATGGACTCATCATGCCTTGTGGTCCCTCAAGGCGGCCAAACGCCAAAAAATGATGACGGTTTTGGAACGAGCGAATTCCCATCCTTTGACCTATTCGCGATTGCTCGACGAAGAATATACGCGCCGGGGAATCCGAAAAGCCGCCTACCATCCGCTGATTCTCAAGAAGCATCTCCGTGAGCTCAAAGAAACCGATTACATCGCGGTAACATCTCAGTTTACGAAGGATAGTCTGTTGGAACATGGCATCGATGAGCAGCGTATTTTGCTCACCCCGTTGGGAGTCAATACAGATTATTTTATTCCAAGAAACATGTCACAAGGAGAATCAATTTTTCGTGTTGTGTATGTCGGCCAGATCTGTGTGAGAAAGGGAATTCATTATCTTCTCGAGGCGTGGGATAAATTACAGCTACACAATGCCGAATTGCTGTTGGTGGGAGATTTGGTCAGCGAAATGACCGAGACGGTCACTCAGGTTTGCAAAAAAAACGATTCAGTTCGCGTGTTGCCTCATACAGCCGATCCTCGGTCTCTCTATCAAGCGGCATCTGTATGTATTCTGCCGACTCTGGAAGATGGATTCGGTCTGGTTGTGCTCGAAGCAATGGCATGCGGCGTGCCAGTGATTGTGACCGAACATACCGGAGCCAAAGATTGTGTGCGTCCGGAATGCGACGGCTTCGTTATCCCTCCGTATGATGTTAAGAGCATTGCAGATATGTTGTCGTATTGCCATACTCACCGTTCTCAACTCCAGACAATGGGCATTCAGGCCCGGCAGCAGGCGGAACAATTCTCCTGGACCCACTATCAGGATGGAATTGTGCGGCAATTGCAGCAGCTTTTATGAGGAAGAAGACAATTCGTGTGGCTTTTTGGCATAACGTGTTTTCACCGTACCGCGTCCCGGTGTTTCAAAAACTGGCTGCCTACGATGATATCGATCTGACCGTCTATTACGGGTCAGCAAAGGACAGCCATCGCGCCTGGGATGTCGATTTTGGCGCAGGCTACCATTATGAATTGCTCCCGTCTCTTTCGATTCCCTATTATCCGCATAAATTCAACTACACGTTTTTTACAGAGTTATGCCGTAAAAAATACGATGTGTATATCGCTGTTGAAAATGAAATTGGGGGGCAGATTGCATATCTGGCGAAAATGTGGACGAAAACGCCATTGATTCTCTGGTCCGTGGAGATTGTATACGAGATCGTTTACGATCGGCAGGGATATACATTGCAGGACTATCTGAGAAGGCTTCCCGGATTTTTAGGCCGCCGCATTCACGGAGTTATATTTTCCCCGTTTCACCACGGTGCTCTTTACGTCAAACGTCATGCCGATGCCTATTTAGCTGCAGGAAGAGAAACCGAAAAACACTTGAAGTCTGTCGGTGCGCCAGGTCCCTTCTTTTGCTATGGCAACACAATCGACACCACACACTTGTCCAGGGAATTGAACCAAAAAAATGTGTCTGAATTAAAGCAGCATTTAGGGATCGAAGGGAAAACGGTCATTCTTTCGGTTTCATATCTCCAGGAACGTAAAGGCGTGCAATATCTGATCGAAGCCTACCGGCGCATTCAATACGAGAATACAGTACTGCTGATTGTGGGAGATGGCGAGTATAAGCAAGCATTATTGCGGCTCGTTCCGGAAGATCGAAAGGATATTCTGTTTGTTGGACACGATGAAGATACCGCGCAATATTACGCGATCGCCGATATTTTCGTCATGCCAAGCTTCAGCGATCCCTGGGGCCTGACGGTGAATGAGGCGATGGTAGCAGGCTTACCGGTCATTACGACGACCAACGTCGGAGCACAGGAACTGATTCAGGGAAACGGCTTTCTTGTCCCTCCCCGTGACAGCCATGCGATCCAGAAAAAGATCGAACTGCTGCTGCATGCCAAAAGCTTGCGGATTGAAATGGGCGGACGATCGCGCGAGATTATCAGAGACTATACGATTGAACATATCGCCGAAACCTGCCGCGAGGCGATTTATGCCGTCACGTAGACATG
>PDWJ01005933.1_pt1 | contig 18137 bp, 15 predicted proteins | sample 1430881 | NCBI WGS metagenome assembly PDWJ01 (sample SAMN01162460, study PRJNA174530) | Oral metagenome, whole genome shotgun sequencing project. | biome: Marine environment; feature: Marine mammal; material: Swab sample of the gingival sulcus; isolation source: swab sample of gingival sulcus...
ATCTAATTCGGCACAACTGACTTCATATAGTTGGCTTAATCCTTCGTGACTTTTAAACAACTCTTTGCCGAAATGCTCAGCCTGTTGTTGGTCTAAGTAATAGCCCGCTTGTTGTACTCTGGCATTTTCTTCTATCACATATTGGCAACGTTTGTAAATGGTGTCAGGAAAATGGCGTTTAGCTGCTTCCAGTTGGGCGATATTTATATCTCTCAGACTATTGATATTCGGATATAAACCTTGTAAAATCTTCACGCCTTGTTCGCATTCTTGTCGGCGGGTATTGTATTCGCCCGAAGCCAGGGCATGTTTTACCAATGTGTCTACCAGCACAATGCTATAACCTTCTAAATAGATGTTTTTGTATGTATATTCCAAAGTTCGGCAATCTAATAGCAGTGCTTTGTCTTTTTGCCCATTAAAACTAATAAATTGGTCCATAATACCACAATTGACTCCCACAAAATTTACCTCTGCCATCTGCGCCATCTGTATCATTTGGGTTTTAGGGATGTTGAAATCATGCAAATGATTGAATGCAAAGGTAAATACAGACTCCAAAGCCGCCGAAGACGACAATCCGGCACCATGTGGAATATTACCGCCAAATACACAGTCGAAGCCTTGGATATCAAAACCCTTTTTGTGAAATTGGTCTATTACCCCTAAAATATAATTCGCCCACTGCTTTTCATTCTTTTGGATATGATGAATATCTATTTCTACACTTTCGTTTAAATCATAGGCGTATAGATTGACTGTTTTGGTATGATTCAAGCGAATAGCCAACACAATAGCTTTATCGATGGCTGCCGGGAATACAAACCCTTCGTTATAATCAGTATGTTCGCCTATTAAATTGATACGCCCCGGCGCTCTAAACAGCGTAGGCGTATTGTTGTATAAGTCTTTGAATTGTTGTGATATTTTTTGTTGCATGGTTTTTAAGAGTTTGAAGTGGGAAGTGGGGAGTGGGAAGATGGAAGATGTTTTTGTACTCCGAACTTTCCTCTTCTAACTTCCCACTTTACTTTATTTTCTTTTTAAAAGCTATTCATCAAATTATGTGATGCAATATAAAATGTTTCAAAATCATCTTCTGAAATATACTTTCTATTCTTTGCTTTATATAAACAGGTAACTACCTCTGCTAAAGAGCGAATAGCATATCCCATAAATTTTTTAAATTCAAGTTCTGACTGTTCAATAGAACCCTCTGCAATATTCAATGCAATAGAATCTACAGCCCTTCGAATTTGCGATATTAAATTAAATCTTTCATCTTCCGGAAAAATTTTAGACATGACATAAATTTTTTCGCCAAAATCCATTGCTTTTTGCCAAATAACTAACTTTTCAAATTTAAAACTCATAAGTATTTTTTTATTAGGAGTTAGCAGACGACTTCCCTCTTCCGACTTCCGACTTCCAACTCCCTACTTCCAACTTCCCTCTCCCTACCAAAACGCCGAATACAAAAACGCCAATACCAATAAAATAATAAAAGCAGAGATATTAAAGGTGCGGCTAGTATGGAACATGGATTTGGTGAGTGTAATGCCTTTGGCATCGTCTTTACCGCGGGTTTCTATAAGACTAATGATAACAATGATACCCATAGAAGCTAAAAACGTCCAAGCCATTTGGTCCATCCAAGGCAGGTCTGTAAATTTGAAAAGGAAAGCCACTACTATGGAAAGGATAGCACCTCCAATAGCCGCTTTGTTGGTTGCTTTTTTCCAAAATAAACCCAACATAAACACAGCCAAAATACCGGGACTTACCATACCTGTATATTCTTGAATCACATTGAAGATACCTCTCTCGCTACTCAATAGTGGTGTTACCAATACGCCAATCAGCAATGCTACAAATGCCACAATTCTACCTGTACGCACCGTTTGTTGGTCGGTGGCATTTTTGTTGAAATATTGCCTGTAAATATCCATGGTAAATATGGTAGAAATAGAATTGATCATAGACGCCAAAGACGATACAATGGCAGCTGCCAAAGCCGCCAATACCAAACCTTTTAATCCTATAGGCACAAAAGATTTAATCAACCATGGATAGGCATTATCATTGGCTTGAAAGTCTTTTGAAACCGCTAAATGCTCACCTATACCGGGAATAATATTGGTGCCTTGAGGTTGGGCATACAGTACAAAGGCTATAATACCGGGAATCACTACGATAAAAGGCACTATCAGTTTCAAGAAACCTGCAAAAGCCAATCCTTTTTGCGCTTCTTGTAAGTTTTTAGCAGCTAAGGCTCGTTGTATAATATACTGATTGAAACCCCAATAATAGAGATTAGCTACCCACATACCGCCAACCAAGACCGCTAAACCGGGCAACTCTTTGTACAAAGGATGCGATTTGCTCAAAATAAGATGAAATTTTTCAGGTGCTACCTGCAAAATATGCTGTGTACCATGCCAAATACCACCTTCGGGGGTTACTTTGTCCAAAGCAATAAGGGTGGTAATAAGCCCACCTATTACCAGTAACACCACTTGTATTACATCTGTCCATGCTACGGCAGACAATCCGCCCCACAAAGAATAGGCGGCTGCAAATAAGGCCAAACCAATAATACCATACCATAAAAAGTCGCCATTTCCGGTACCCACAATCATATCTAAAGCTTTGGCACCCAACAACAATACAGTAGTTAAGTTAACAAAGGTAAACAAAGCAATCCAAAAGACAGCCAAAATAGTTTTAAGCTCTACGCTATACCTTTGCTTGATAAAATCGGGTATGGTATAGAGTTTTTTCTCAATAAATACAGGCAGAAAAAACTTACCCACAATAATTAAAGTAATAGCAGACATCCATTCGTAAGAAGCAATTGCCAAACCAATGCCAAAACCCTGCCCCGACATACCAATAATCTGCTCTGCAGAGATATTGGCTGCAATCAAAGAAGCACCAATAGCCCACCAAGGCAAAGACTTGCTAGCCAAAAAATAATCTTCTGCCGTTTTGCTCTTACCTTTCTTGCCTCGCGACACCCACAAGCCAATGCCTAAAATAAGCGCTGCATACAAGCCAAAAATAATATAATCGATATTACCAAAGTTCATAATTAAAACACTTGAAAACAAATAGTTATACATCTAATTAATAAGGGTTTTAAAAGTTAAAAACACTAAACCGAGAATTACTTTTAAACCAAGCCCGTTTTTAGTTGGCTAAAGTACATAAAAAACAAACCGATTTCGTTTAAACGAAATCGGTTTTAGATAATTAATTCTCATTTTTAGATATTTGCATAAACCTTACCCATATTATAAATGAGATTTATTTGTTTTTATTTATCAAAGTATTAATATTCAACCCAATGGTTGCACCAATATAACGGTCTTTAATTGATAAGCCATCGTTATAATTTTTAGTGAGCGCAGGATTAAATTCTATATCTAAATACAGCAAGTTTTGGTATTCTACGCCAATACCAAACAAGCCACTGAGGGTAAACTTATTATAATCTTTTATTATTTCTGTTACTTCAACTGTCTTTCCATTAACCTCTACTTCCATGCCTTTGTAATCTAACATATAATCACCTCTTACACCTACTATCAAATAAGGTTGAAGACTAAAATTAAAAGGACTTATTTTAAAACCTATATCCGCCGATAAATCGTGTAATATTACATTCCTATTAATGGTAATATCTTTTCCTGTTTCTGCACTTTCAGCTGTTACAAATGTTATATCTTCTACATATCCTTTTTGCAAATAGCCAATCTCAGGACGAACGGATAAAAAATCCGTTAATTTTTTTTCAGCATTTAGATAAATACTCAGACTTAATTTGTCATCTTTCCAATCACTTAAATGAACAATATTATCACTCTTAAACTTCCAATACTGATTTGAAAAACCACCGCCTATTCTCATACCATATGTATCAACAATCTGCGCTTGGGCAAATCCACTCATCAGTAAAACAAAACCCAATAAAAGTATCTTTTTCATCTGTTTATAATTTTAATTTCAGTTGTCAAATGGAACTCTCGATGAATTTAATCATTCTGATGTGTGTATTTTAGAATGATTAAATTCATGTTCGTTTCATCTGTTTTATATTTTAAAATGTTTATTGATTGCAAATTTACATTTTTTCTTTAAACAAACAAAACTTAAAACCAATTTATAGGGTTGGTGTCTAAACCACTAATAAAACACTGAATTTCAGAATTTTGTTTTTGCAAAAAGTCACTTATCAACTGCTTGGTAAATTGCTCACTCTCATAATGCCCTATATCTGCCAAGATGGTTTGCTTATTGGCTTTAAAAAAGTCGTGGTATTTGATATCGCCCGTAAAATAAATATCAGCCTGCAAAGCCAAGGCTTTATTGATAAGAAAAGAACCACTCCCGCCACAAAAAGCCACTTTATGAATGGGTTTACCTCTAAAAGCCGTATGTTTGATAGCGCCTACCTCAAAAGTATCTTTAAGCCTTTGCAAAAAATCTTTTTCAGACATTGGATTAGGCAAATAGCCCCACATACCTGCCCCTATTTGTTGGTGTGTATTAGATAAAGGATAAATATCGTAAGCGACTTCCTCGTAAGGATGTACCTCTAACAGAGCCTCTAAAACTTGATACTCCACATGTTTAGGATATATGGTTTCAAAACGTATTTCATCGGCAGCCTCTAACTTACCTACGGCACCCAAAAAGGGAGTAGCTCCCTCCAAAGGACGGTAACTACCCTGTCCTTGCATCTGAAACCCACAGCAATCGTATTGTCCTATATGTCCTGCCCCTGCCCCAAAAACAGCTTTTTGCACTTGCTCTATATGGGTAGATGGCACAAACACACTTAGTTTTCGCAAAATATTGTCCATAGGTTGTAAAATTTGTGTTTGCTCCAAACCTATCCGTTCTGCTATTTTGGCATTTACGCCGATATACATATTGTCCAGATTGGTATGCATAGCCATTAGGCAAATATCTTGTCTCAACGCCTGCATCACAATGCGTTCTTCGGGGCTACGACCGGTAAGCCGTTTCATACCTCCAAAAATAATAGGGTGATGACTAATAATAAGATTACAACCGCATTGCTGTGCCTCTTGTATAATGTCTTCAGTGATATCAAGGCATATCAAAACACCTTTCACTTCGGTATCAGGCTCTCCTACCAAAAGACCCGCATTATCGTAAGACTCTTGATACACCAAAGGTGCCCATTTATTTAGACTGTATAATATATCCGATACTTTCATAATTAAAACTATTCGCTCACTTCTCCACTCCAAGAAGTTTCCATCATTTGTTTTATCTCCGCTTGTGTTTTGGCCAATGGCAGGCATACCATCAGTTTGGTAATGGCAGCTTCCACTGTCATATCTTTACCATCTATAAGACCTATGTCTTTGAGCATAGCCCCTGTTTCGTATTTGCCCATTTCTACGGAACCTCCTCTACATTGGCTCACATTTACTATGGCAATACCTTTAGCTATGGCACTTTTTAATATGTTGCCAAACCAAGCTTCGGTGGGAGCATTACCGGCGCCATAGGTTTCCAATACTACGGCTCGCAATCCCTTGGCACTAAGCATAGCTTGCAACACGGTTTCACTTATGCCGGGAAAGATACGGATGATACTTACCGCATCACAAAAATCTCGTCGCAAAGCTAAAGGCTTATCATTCGGTTGGCGAATATAGTTGCGATGGTATTTTATATGCACCCCTATATCTGCCAAAGGTCTGTAATTAACCGACCGAAAGGCTTCAAAATCTTCGGCATTAAACTTATAGGTACGATTACCTCTAAACAATTGGTTTTCAAAGTATATACTCACCTCCGGCACCAAAGATTTACCTTGCTCATTTTCAGCAGCTGCTATTTCCAAGGCAGTGATAAAATTCTCTCTGCCATCGGTACGAGGCATCCCCAAAGGAAGTTGCGACCCGGTAAGCACTACCGCTTTGTTGAGGTCTTTGAGCATAAAACTAAGTGCAGAGGCCGTAAATGCCATGGTATCTGAGCCATGCAATATCACAAAGCCGTCGTATTGCTCGTAACGCTCGTAAATCAACTCTGCCAAACGCACCCAAAGTTTGGGATGCATATTAGACGAATCTATAATAGGGTCAAAAGAGTAAGCGTCAGTCTCGAAATCAAATAAATCTAAAGAAGGAACATAGTCGCTCAACTCATTGAAATCTACCGGACGCAAGGCTTTTGTCTCAGGGTCTTGAAACATACCAATAGTACCTCCGGTATAAATAATTAATATTTGTTTGCTCTTATTGCTCATAAAATAAGGGTTATATATTGAGATTAAAGCCAAAAAGGTCTTGGGCGGCAGCTGTGGTACATGCCGCTATATGTTCTATACTACAATGGTGCAAATCTGCCAAATGTTGGGCAACAATAGGGATATAAGCACTTTCGTTGCGCTTGCCTCTATAGGGTACCGGTGCCAAATAAGGTGCATCGGTTTCCAATACTATATGTTGCAGTTCTATATGCTGTATTTCTTGTTTCAAGCCACTGTTTTTAAAAGTCAGCACACCACCTATGCCTAGTTTAAATCCATAGTCTTTAATAATTTTATTGGCTTGTGCTTTAGTGCCGGAAAAGCAATGAAACACCCCTCTCAAATCGGGTGACCATAACTCATCCATCACAGCAAAAATCTCATCAAAACTATCTCTGGAGTGTATAATAATAGGTAATTGATGCTGTTTTGCCCAAGCAATCTGTATTTTAAATGCCTCTATTTGCTCTGCTTGCTTGCTTTTATCCCAATACAGGTCTATACCTATTTCGCCTATAGCCACATAGTCTTCACTTAGTAATTCTTGATATAGATGTTGCAAGGTATTCTCAAAGTCATCTGCTACCGAAGTGGGATGCAGTCCCATAGCCGCTTTGGTTTGATTTGGATATGCTTTCAGCGTATTTTTGAGCAAAGGCACACTATCTTCATCTATGTTGGGCAACAATATAATGGCCACCTTCTGAGCACTTGCTCGTTGCATAACACTCCCTCTATCATCATCAAAATCAGACGAATACAAATGCGCATGTGTATCTATAAACTTCATGAGGCAAAGATAATATTTTTAATGATTTTTACAATTGAAAAAAAGTATACCTTTGCACCGAATAAAAAATGAAGAGTATGATTAAAAGAAATTTAATGTTGGCTTTGATGTTGTTGAGCATCTTTGCCATGGCACAAGAGGCTGAAACGCCTGCAAAAAAATGGACAAGAGGTGGTGATGTTTCACTTAACTTCAATCAAATTACATTTACTAATTGGGCTGCCGGAGGAGATAATGCCATGTCGGCAGTGGCTTTCCTCAATTATGGCGTAGATTATGCCAATGGTAAACATACTTGGAAAAACAAGTTTATTGTAGGCTATGGTATGCAATATATCAATGAAGACTACAAAAAAACAGAAGACAAAATAGATCTTAGCTCTCTATACGGTTATGCCATGAATCCACACTTAGACTTAAGTGTCTTGGGATACTTCCGCACACAAATAACAGAAGGTTTTTCTTCTGCCAATGCTGATCAGGTAGTTTCTAATTTTATGGCCCCTGCTTATATGGGTATAGGTCCCGGTATCAGCTATAAGCCTACCGATTATTTTTCTGCTTTTATTAGTCCTGCTACTGCACAATGGTTGCTTGTAATGGATGACACATTATCTAATGCAGGTGCTTTTGGTGTAGAGCCGGGCAAAAAGATTAAGTTTCAATTTGGTGCGTCTGCCAAGTTGCAATTTAAGAAAGAGATTGCCAAAAATATCAACTTAGAGTCTATGCTTACTTTGTTTAGTGATTATTTAGATCATCCTCAGAATATACTAGTTAACTGGGATGTGATTATAGATATGAAAATAAACAGTTGGTTATCTACCAAATTAACTACCAATTTGATTTATGACCACAATGCCGCTATTTTTGATAAAGAAGGAAAGAATATTGGTCCTAAAACACAATTCAAAGAAATGTTTGGTTTGGGTATAGGATTTAAAATTTAAATAATTTGATAATATGTTAATGCAATAATTTGCTAACGCGGTGCGATAATCGTGATATAATTAAAACATTACCAAATTACTACATTAACAGAAAAACCTGTTGGGAATTAATTCCTGACAGGTTTTTTTGTATATATGTCCCGTCCTAAAATAATGATACACCAAACAAATCATTAAATGGGACATATATACAAAAAAACGCACACAGAAAAATTATAGCTTATCACTTAAGATACAAGTTTTCATAGCAATAGAATTAAAAATGAGACAAGAGTTAGTGAAAAACACAATAGAAATATAACGATAAAAGACCCCATTGGTCTAATAATTTACTAATGCCTAACTAAATGTATTTAGTCAAAAATCAAAGGTAGCAATATAAAAAATATCACTACCTTTGTATTTATTAATCTATTTCACTATTTTATCTATGAAAGCAAAAACAGCCAACGCCCTTATACACGAAACCAGCCCCTATTTGTTGCAACATGCTTACAATCCTGTACAATGGCAAGCATGGGGAGAAGCTGCCTTGACACAAGCTCAACAAGAGAATAAACTAATATTGATTAGCATTGGCTATGCTGCTTGTCATTGGTGCCATGTAATGGAAAAGCAATGTTTTGAAGATGAAAAGATTGCTAAAATAATGAACACACATTTTGTATGCATTAAGGTAGATAGAGAAGAACGCCCCGATATAGACAATATCTATATGAATGCCGTGCAATTGATACAAGGACAAGGGGGATGGCCTCTCAATTGTTTTGCCTTGCCCAATGGCAAACCGATATATGGCGGCACTTATTTTCCTCCTCAACAATGGCTAGCATTATTAGAACAAATACATACAGAATTTAGCGCCAACCCATCGGCTTTTTACCAACAGGCGGAACAATTGACCAATGGCGTACAACAATCTTTAGGCATTACCCCCTCTTTAGAATATCCTCATCAATTCTCTAAACAAAATATAGCGCCTATCTATGCACAAATAAGCAAAGCCTTTGACCATAAAGAAGGAGGTTTTGGAAGTGCACCTAAGTTCCCATTGCCTATGGCTTTAGAATTTATATTTTGGTATGGAAAAGAAATGCAACATCAACCGGCTTTAGATTTTGTAGAACTTAGTTTAGACAAAATAGCCAAAGGCGGTATTTACGACCAATTGGGTGGCGGTTTTGCCCGTTATGCCGTAGATGCTATTTGGAAAGTCCCCCATTTTGAAAAAATGCTATACGACAATGCACAACTCATAAGCCTATATAGTAGCGCTTATAAACTCACAAAAAAAGAGCTTTATAAACATGTCATTGAACAAAGCTTAAGTTTTGTAAGTCATGAAATGACGAGCAAAGAAGGATTATATTATAGCGCCTACGATGCCGACAGCGAAGGTGAAGAAGGGAAATACTATGTATGGTACTACGATGAAATAATACAACATCTTGGACAAATGGATGGGGCTACTTTTTGCCAACATTTTGGGGTAAAAAAAGAAGGCAACTGGGAAGATGGTAAAAATATACTGATGTTATCCTTGGATACACAACCGACAACAGAAAGTATCCAAAAGAGTATCCGAACCTTATTAAAAGTAAGAGCACAGCGCCCCAAACCAGCTTTAGACAATAAAATATTAACAGCATGGAATGCCATGATGATAAAAGCATATACAGATGCTTATACTGCTCTTGGCACACCCACTTATATACAAGCAGCTACCAAAGCTGCCAACTTTTTTAGACCACGCCAATGTGTTAATGTCCTATGCGCTACAACATTTTTGGAATCAAACTTACGGTCTGTTCAGATACACTGCAGATGTTGCTGAAAAACTTATCTCACAACAAATAGAGGTGCAAGACAATGTAATACCTGCCTCCAATAGTGTGATGGCTCATAACTTATACACCCTTGGTCATTTGCTAAGCAACAACGAGTATATATCAAAATCTAAAAGTATGTTGCAAAATGTATTTGGTCAGTTGGAAAGCCATAGCATTTATATGGCTCATTGGGATTTGCTGTTGTTGAAACATATTGTACCACAGAAAGAGGTAGTTATCATGGGTAAAAATCACATAAACAAGGCATTAGAAATACAACAACATGCATACTTCAACACTATTTTTGCAGGTAGTACGGCTAAGGCTTATTTACCCATTATGACCCATCGAGAACCAACAACATCTGAAACAAAAATACATGTATGTAAAGACACTGTTTGCCAAGCTCCTACCCTATCTACACAACAAGCCATAGGGCATTTATCTGACCTAAAACCACTCTCAAAATAATATTCTCACATATAATTCAACTTAGAAAAATATATTTCCCGTAAGCAAATATATTTTTTGTAATTTTACAGCCTCGAAAAATGCTTGCCTATGTTTTGCATAAGCACAAGTATATTTTTCGAAGCTATTAAAATTAATACAATCATATAAAAACAATTATACAATGAAATTTATAGTCAACAGTGCACACTTATTGAAAAATGTACAAACGCTTTCAGGTGTATTAAACTCTAAAAACACCCTTCCTATTTTAGACCACTTGGTGTTTGAAATACTTTCGGAAGAAGAGACACAACAAAGCATCCTTAATATTTATGCTTCTGATAACGAAACTATTATAAGGAGCCGCATGCTGTTAGAAAATGTAGATGGCACAGGTAAAATAGCCATACCTGCACGTTTGTTGTTAGATATCTTGAAAGCGCTGCCCGATGGCTCTATTACTTTCAATGTATCGGATACACGTGTAGAATTAAGTGCAGGTAGAGGACAATACAAATTGACTTGTATGAGCACAGAGGGCTTCCCCACTTTGCCGGAGGTAGAAGCAGTTGCTAATATCACTCTCAATGCGCCTACACTTACCCAAGCTATTACCAAAACTATTTTTGCAACCGGTAACGACGAAATGCGCCCCATGATGTCCGGCGTAAGTTGTAACCTTATAGGTCACGATGTGGTATTTGTAGCCACAGATGCCCATAAATTGGTACGTTACACAAGACGAGAAGTAAGTGAACAAGAGCATATACAAACCAGTTTTATCTTACCTAAAAAACCTCTCAATTTACTCAAAAGCAACCTTCCTAACGATGAGGAAGTAGCTGTAAACATAAAAATGAGCGATAAAAATGCTGTTTTTGAATTTGGTGACACCTTGGTTAGCTGTCGACTGATAGAGGGCACTTTCCCCGATTACGAGCGTGTGATTCCTACCAACAACCCCAACGTTCTAACCATAGACAGAGAGAGTTTTTTAAATGTAGTGCGCAGGGTAGCTATTTTTGCTAATAAATCTACCTATAGTATTCGTTTAAAAATGACCGGACAAGAATTACTTATTAGTGCCGAAGATTTGGAATATGACAATGCAGCCATAGAAAGAGTAAGTTGTTCTTATGATGGAGAGGACATGGAAATAGGTTTCAATTCTCGCATATTAATAGAGATGTTGTCTAACCTAAAACACGAAGAAATCAGCCTTCAAATGTCTGAACCTACACGTGCCGGTATCATTATCCCTGCCGATGTAGATGAAGACGAAGATATATTGATGTTGATTATGCCTGTAATGCTTAATGTATAGCAGGTAATTTGACAATGTGCTAATACGGTAATGTGACAATAAGTCTGAAGATGGATGACTTAAGCTAAAGTAAATACATTAGCATATTAACACATTACCGTATTGTCACATTAACACATGCTCATAATTCACAATTAACCTTGTAATATGAAGAAACTTAATACACTTTTTATTGGATTCTTATTATCAATAAGCTTCTTTTCATTTGCTCAGAATGCAGGTATAAAAGGGTTTATATACGACAAAAGTACGGGAGAACCCGTTATGTATGCCACTGTAGCTGTAAAAGAATTGGGCAAAGGAGCTGTAACAGATGTAAACGGCTATTATGTGATTAATAAATTAAAAGCAGGTCATTATAATTTACAAATCACTTCTATAGGCTATGATACTATACGAGAGTCTATTACACTTGGCAAGAAACAATTATTGTCTAAAAATTATTATCTGAAAGAACAAAGTGTAAAACTAAAAACCGTATATGTTTCTGCTGAACGACAAGCGGCACGTACAGATACCAAGGTGTCTGTGGCTAAAGTAACCCCTCAACAAATAAAACAAATCCCAATGATAGGTGGACAGCCCGATTTGGCACAATATTTACAAGTATTACCGGGTGTTATCTTTACCGGAGACCAAGGTGGACAGTTATACATACGTGGTGGTTCACCTATTCAAAACAAGGTATTATTAGACGGCATGGTTGTATATAATCCTTTCCACTCGATAGGTTTGTTTTCTGTTTTCGATACCGATATTATCCAGAATGCAGATATATATACCGGTGCTTTTGGTGCAGAATACGGTGGTCGTATCTCTTCTATTATGGATATCACTACTAAGGATGGTAATAAAAAAAGACTATCAGGCAAAATAGGGGCATCTACTTTTGGAGCCAATGCCATGTTAGAAGGTCCTTTGAAAAAACAAACAGAAAATGACCAAGGCAGCTCCTCTTTTTTACTAAGTGTAAAAAATTCATACCTCAAAGAAAGTTCTAAGAGCCTTTACAACTATATTGACAAAAACGGTTTACCTTTCAACTTCTTAGATATATATGGCAAAGCCTCTGTAAACTGGGGCAATGGTTCTAAAATCAATTTCTTTGGTTTTCGTTTCGATGACAAAGTAACTAATTACCACTCTTTAGCCAACTTCAACTGGAAAGCCTTTGGTGGCGGTTCTCGTTTTGTTATTATTCCGGGACAAACGTCTACCCTAATCAGCGGACACGTCTCTTATAGTAGCTATAAAATACAATTGGACGAAGCGGGCAATACGCCTCGTACTTCTTCCATTAACGATTTTAATATCGGCTTGGATTTGTCTTATTTCTTTGGCGAAAACAATTTAAGATATGGTGTAGAGATGTTGGGTTTTACTACCGACTATTTATTTTTCAATGCTGCCAGAAGAAAAATACAAGACCACCAAAACACTACGGAGTTTGGTGCTTATGTAAAATATAAATGGATAAAAAATAACTGGATAGTGGAACCAGGGCTACGCTTACAATTGTATGCCAGTCAAAGTACCACTACCATAGAACCTCGCTTGGCTGTAAAATACAAACTTAACGATAATATCCGCTTAAAACTGGCAACGGGCATGTATTCTCAAAACTTGATTTCTGCCACCTCTGATAGAGATGTTGTGAATCTGTTTTATGGTTTCTTAGCAGGTCCGGAAAGTGTTCCTGATAAATTTAGAGGCAAAGATATTAACAACAAACTACAAAAGGCTGAGCATATCATAGCCGGTATAGAAATAGACCTTAACAAAGCACTAACACTCAACCTTGAAACCTATTACAAAAACTTCAGCCAACTAACTAATCTCAATACCAACAAAATATACAATAGCACTACAGAAAATGTACCTGAGGAATTGAAAATGGACTTTATTGTAGAAGAGGGTAATGCAAAGGGAGTAGATGTGTCTTTAAAATATGATTACGACAGATGGTTTATTTGGGCAGTTTATTCCTTAGGTTTTGTAGAACGTTCCGATGCTTTCATCACCTATTATCCCCATTTCGACCGTCGTCATAATATAAATCTATTAGGAAGTGTAAAACTAGGCGAAGCCTATGACTGGGAGTTGAGTATACGTTATAACTTTGGTTCTGGATTCCCCTTTACCCCATTGGCTGGCAACTACGAACAAGTAAGTATTAGCTCTGATATAAGTACCAATTATATTATCCAGAATGGCAATATGGGCTTCTTGTTTGGCAAAAGAGGCAGCCATCGTTTACCCAACTATCACAGGGTAGATATTTCGGCTAAAAAGATATTTGAAATAGGCAACAACAGTACTTTAGAAGCTACTGCCGGTATTACTAATACGCTAAATAGAGAGAATATATTTTATGTAAATCTCTATGAGCACAAGACAGTTTATCAATTACCATTTATGCCTTCGCTTGGTGTGGTATTCAAATTTTAATCATGACTGACAATCATCATAAATCGGCATTGCATGTGCAAAAAGGGATACCAGCCCCTTCTTCTATCAATCCGGCTTTTGCCCGAGGTAGAAAACGCAAAACCATGACCTTAAAACCTGCCGAATGGTATGTTAAGGGTATTTTAGATAAAAACAGGACCATACTAAGTATGGCTATTACCCTGGTGGAAAGTCAATTAGAATCACATAGACAGCTAGCGCAAGCTATTATTGAACAATGTTTGCCCCATGCGGGCAACTCAATAAGAATAGGGATTACAGGCGTGCCCGGTGTGGGTAAAAGTACCTTTATAGAAGCCTTTGGTTCTTTTTTAACCAAAGAGAATGGTAAACATTTGGCTGTGTTAGCCATAGACCCTAGCAGCCAACGTACCAAAGGCTCTATCCTTGGCGACAAAACCCGTATGGAAAAACTCACTACTGACGATAATGCCTTTATACGCCCTTCGCCCTCTGCAGGTTCTTTGGGGGGTGTGGCACAAAAAACACGTGAAAGTATTATCTTGTGCGAAGCTGCAGGCTTTGATGTTATTTTAGTAGAAACCGTAGGGGTAGGACAAAGCGAAATAGCTGTACATGGCATGGTAGACTTCTTTTTGTTGCTAATGCTAGCTGGTGCCGGCGACGAATTACAAGGTATCAAACGCGGCATTATGGAAATGGCAGACGCCATCATTATCAACAAAGCCGATGGCGATAACAAACGCAAAGCAGATTTGGCACGCCAAGAGTATGCCAATGCCCTACATTTGTTTCCCCCTGCAGAATCGGGCTGGACTCCCCAAACCCATACCTGCTCTTCCTATACAGGCGATGGCATAGCCAATGCATGGGATATGATACAAGACTATATGCAACAAACCAAAGCCTCGGGCTATTTTGAACACAAACGCAACCAACAAAATGTAATGGTGCTCAAAGATAGTGTAGAACAAGGTCTTAAGTCTAATTTCTACAACAATAGCGAAGTCAAAAATCTACAAAAAGAAATTACAGCAGCTGTATTGCAGCAAAAAATATCTGCCTACAAAGCAGCCGAATTATTAATGAATACTTATTTTAAGACAATTTGCTAATGTGGCAATTTGGTAATATGGTAACATTGTCACATTAACACATTAGCAAATTATCGCATTAACACATTAAAACTATGCATACAAAAATCAAAATATCAGAAGATTATATCAAGCAAAGCTCTATAGTGGTGGTAGCTTTATTGCCTAAAGACATACCCGCCAAATACCTAAGTAAAGCGGAAAGAGACTATATTCAGTCTGCTTTTAACGATAATGACAAGCGTTCTTTTCACTTCAACAAATTAACACATCAGGTCTTTGTAGAATTGCCTAAAGAGAAAGAAAATCCTTTGCATTTCCACGAAGCTTTGCGTGTGAAAGCTGCAGGGCTTGCCAAACAAGCAACAGATTTGGGAATAGAAAGCCTCTATATAGCCGCCCCAAAATTGCGCAAAGACGCCTTATTGGCTATGGCAGAAGGCTTTGCTTTGGGCACCTATAGCTTCAATGATTTAAAAACCGATAAAAAACCGTTGGTATTGCAGGAAGTATGCCTATTATCTAAGAAAACAGAGACAAAAGATATAGAAGAACTCAACACCTTGGTAGAAGCAACTCTTTTAGCACGCCATTGGGTCAATTTACCACCCAACCACTTAAATGCCGAAAATTTTGCTACGTATATGCAAGAGGCAGCAACATCGGTGGGCATCAAAACCGAGATTTTGAATAAAAAACAAATAGAAGCCCTCAAAATGGGCGGTTTATTGGCTGTGAATCAAGGGAGTCCTACACCCCCTACTTTCACCGTGATGACCTACAAACCCAAACATCACATCAATACACAACCTATAGTATTGGTAGGTAAAGGGGTAGTGTACGATACCGGTGGTTTGAATATAAAGCCCGGTAGCTATATGAACGATATGAAAAGCGATATGGGTGGAGGTGCCGCCGTGGCTGCTGCTATTTTTGCCGCCGCTAAAGCTCAATTGCCCTTGCATATTATCTCTATAGTGCCTGCTACCGACAACCGTCCCGGACAAAATGCTTATGCTAGTGGCGATGTCATTAGAATGTACGACGGACAAACTGTAGAAGTCATCAATACCGATGCTGAGGGGCGCATGCTGTTGGCAGATGCTTTGGCTTATGCCAAAAAATACAAGCCTCAATTGGTAATAGATGCCGCCACTTTGACGGGAGCTGCCATGCGCGCCATTGGTAAATGGGGTATAGCCGCTATGCAAGTCAAAGCTGAACAAGCTTTGGCTACTTTGGAAGCTGCCGGAGAACAATGCTCAGAACGTTTGGTATGTTTCCCCATGTGGGAAGAATATGGCGAAGAAATAAAGTCTAAAGTGGCGGATATGAAACACCTTGGCGGTGCAGAAGCAGGTCATATCACTGCGGCAAAATTTTTGGAAAAATTTACCGACTACCCTTATATACACTTAGATATCGCCGGACCTGCTTTTAGCACCTCAGCATTTAACTATAGAGGTATAGGCGGCACAGGTGTTGGAGTACGTTTATTGTTCCACTTCTTTAAGTTGTGGGCGTCTTCCAAGCAGACTGTTCAATAATAGCCTGTTTTATATCCAAAAATTGATGTAAAGTATCGCAACGTGTGAGTTGGTAGTGTATAGCCTCATACTGTTGAAAGTGATGGGCAAAATAGCCCCAATATTCTTTCAATTTGCTCAACATTCTGCGCTCCGAAAATTTGTGCTCTTTTAGCTCTGCTTCCAGATGGGAATGAAAAGTAGCAAATATCTGCCTTTTCTCTTCTAGAGGTAGCGTGCCCCCATGCAAACTATGAGGCAAAAAGATATCAAATAGCACCCCTCTGCCTATCATCCATTGTGTTTGGGTAGGAAGTTGTTGTTGTAGCTGCTCAAAATCATCTACCGTAAAAATATCGCCACTATATACCACAGGAATAGAGGTGTTTGCCAAACACCATTTGTAGGCTTCTATATCGGGCTCACCTTCATACATTTGTATACCAATACGAGGGTGTATAGTCATCTGATAGACAGGAAATTGGTTGATAATAGGCAGTATTTGCTTAATATCCTGCGCATCACGATAGCCCAAGCGTAATTTTACGCTTATTTTGTTGGGTGTTTGTTCACATAAGGCTTCTAATAAGCAAACCACGGTATCGGGAGTTGCCAACAAACCACTGCCTCTCCCCTTGCGTGACACACCGGGCATAGGGCATCCCATATTAATGTTTAATTCTTCGTAACCATAATCATACAGATATTTTGCCAAAGGCACAATAGCTTCGGCTTTATTGCCCAATACTTGTGGCACTACCGGCATACCTTTATTGCGCTCTTTCCAAAGGTCGTGTATGCGGCTGTGTTTTACTTTTTCGCCCAAACCTGAAGGGATAAAAGGCGATAATGCCCCTTCAAAATCTTTAAAAGTTTGGTAAAAAGCATTACGGAAATAGGCTTCGGTATAGCCTTGTAAAGGTGCTAAAAATAATTGATGGGTCATTAGGTAATTTGCTAATGTGTTAATGCGGTAATTTGTTAATATAGTAAAAATAGACTCTTACTCCAAGTGCAATTAATTTACACATTGTCGCATTATCACATTAACTTAATCTCAAACGTTTCTTGTAACTTCTGTATCTCTTTTGCCAAAGTGGGGGAAATATTTATATATCCTTGGTTTTGGTGTTGGGCTTCGGCTTGCCATTCGGGTTCGCCGGGTATCACAACAGAGGGGTGCGGCGGAATAGGCATCGCTTGCTTCATAATGTCTATCCAGGCATCCATCTTTTGTTTAAAAGCATCCACATCTTGAAACGCATCTATATCAATGGCGGCAAACACATGACCTATGCCTTGGTTGTCGCCTATGGGCTTGTCTGCTTTGTCTATATAACCAAGGGTGGGCACTACGGTGGTGGCAAAATTGGCACCCGGCAATACAGCAGACTAGATATCTACCACTGCCGACAGGCAAAAACCTTTGTGACTGCCTTTTTCGTAAGT
>PDWJ01002711.1_pt1 | contig 18136 bp, 12 predicted proteins | sample 1430881 | NCBI WGS metagenome assembly PDWJ01 (sample SAMN01162460, study PRJNA174530) | Oral metagenome, whole genome shotgun sequencing project. | biome: Marine environment; feature: Marine mammal; material: Swab sample of the gingival sulcus; isolation source: swab sample of gingival sulcus...
GTATGCTGTTCTTATTTCTGAATCTCGAATACGTCTGTCTTTTACAAAAATATCATATGCTATTTTTTCATCATGAGATAAATTATCTACTCGTAATCGTTCTTTGGCTTGTTGCAATCCTTTAGCCTTAAACTCATCCTTTATCTCATTGTTTTTCAAGAAATAAATCCACTCGTCTAAAGTGTTTTTAGCAATTCCGTCAAATTGATTCACCTTTATAATGTAGTATTGAGTGAACAGATCTTTTACATTGTTGGCATGATACAGTTCTTTTTGTTTTTCGGAAAGTTGTAATTCATCGTGAAAGTGCATCCCCCGAAAGCTTCCATCACTGATGTAAATGTAGTCTTCACCCACTCCAAGAGGGAAGTATACGATATTTATGGAGTAAATTTTGGTAAGTTTTCCGTATTCATCACCGCTGGATAAGCGTTCGGTAATCAGTTTCGCTTGCCCATACAGCATGCGCTGAAAATAATCGTCTTCGCTTTCATTTTGAACTTCTATCAGAATATGATTACCTTTTTTGTTCTTCACAAGAATATCTACCCGATTGTATTTATCCTTGATATTTTCTTGATTGCTCTCACTTTCCAGAATCTCTTCTATTTTAATATCAAACATTAGAAGCTCGGACAAGAATCCTTCCAAAATTTCAAAATTAGCCTTATTGCGCAACATGCGCTTCATCGCCCAGTCGAATTTTATATGTTTTCCTGCCATAATAGTTTGAATTTATTGTGAATCACTACCTTTTACAAAGGTAATGATTTTTAACTTCTTAGTCAAGCGTTTGACTTCTCAGGGGTCAGAAAATCGGGCACATTAAGGTTTAAAAATCAATAATTAAGGATTCTTAAGATATTAGGCTTATAATAAATTTGCCTTGTCAAAAGTTATAGTGTGTGTGCATTGGTTTTGGATATAGCTCAAGGATACAAAAAATGCAAACAACCTGAGTTTTATTGTTAAATTATTGATTAATAAAATAATAGATGGAGAGTGTTTTTGAATTTACTTGGATGAAAGTATGGGGCTTATGGAAACAAAGAAAGTTAGAAGAACCCATTGGGAATTGGGTAAGTCTAACTTTCTTTTACTTATGATTTATTTTTATTCCCAGTCCAATAGACGCTGCTCGCCTTCCAGACTTCTCACGGTTTTCGCATCATAGGTGATTTCTATAACACCTTTGTAGTTTCCAAGGTCGTCACGGACAGCAAAATATTGAATGTAAACAAACTTTTCTTGGAAGTTGATCCAGAAATTTGCTTCTGATTTTTCACCTGACTTAAAAGCGTCTACAATTTTTTCTACAATATGAACGCTTTTCGGAGGGTGACAGAACTTAACTTGTCTGCCAATAATTCCGGGGCTTCTCGGGAACACACGATCTTCGCCTTTGTTGTAGTAACGTACTTCATCGTTTTCGTCAACATAGGTGACGTCAAAAGGTAAATGTTTGAATATCAGATTTATTTGTTCAGGTGTGATAACGCCTACCTCTAAATTGATACCTCCGACATTCGAAGCAGAACTTTTTGATCCGGTAAACGGAATAGCTTTTGTTTTTTGAGTATCTGTTTCTTCGCTTGCGGAAGCTTCATGCTCAGAAGTGTTTGATGGATGTGCCCAATTCGGATTCCACATTGGCGGCGTATCAATAAGGCAATAGCCCACTTCATCTTCACCTTTGCGTATATCTACCCACTCAGCCGTGCTTAGCAGTTCCAAACTGGTAGGCCAAAGTATTTTTTCCTCTTTAAAAATCATGTCTTCCACAGCGTTGAACAGCATCTCTTGGGTGTCGAAGAGCTCTTCGTAATTTTTTTCGTTAAGTAGACCACGATAAAATTTGAGCAATCTGCGATTGTCGTCATGTAAAGCCCACATTACGGTAGAAGGCTTATCAAAACCTTTTGCTTCAAGGAATGGGAAAAGTTGATTTTCTTTGCGGATATAGTGTGTATCTATTTGCGATAATTTTTCATAAGCATCTTCCCAAAAATCATGATCAACTTGTTTTAAATCAACTTTTTTATCAGCCTCTCGAAGTGTTGTAAGAAGATCCTTTATGGCTTTGTTTTCCCGATTGAAGGTGTCTAAAGGGTGTCCTTCTTCAAGTTGTCCGATGTTTACTTTTTCTAAGGATTTTTTGAAAACTTTTATCAGTTCATCAATTTGAGATTCAAATTCTGAATCATCAACTCCCAAATCTACCATTTTTTGTTCTGCAAGTGCAAATTCTGCCGGAGTGATTGTGCCTTCCAATTTGTCCATGAACTGTTGTTGCAGTTCTTCCACAGGAACGCCTTTAAAGAAACTGTTTATTATATCAAGAATATCGGCAATTCGCTTCGGGTCAGATTTTAAATGTTGATCCATTCCTATTTTTGTATTCCAAACCTTTGGAGGGGAGGGAACAATCCAACCGATTTCGTCTTCACCTTCTCTTATTTCGAGCCAGTCTTCATTCGAGAATAAACGCGCTGATGTCGGCAATAAGACTCTTTCTTCCTTGATGGTCATTTCATAAGCCTCTCTCGATAGATTGGGCAAGATTTCTTTAGCGTTGGCTTCATCTTTTTCAATAACAGCCTTATTAAAGTTTTTTGCCAATTTGCGTATTTCATCATGTAAACTCCACATGATTGTACTCGGATGGCTAAAGCCTTTACGCTCAAGATAAGGGAAAAGCTGATTTTCTTTTCTTAAATAATGAATGTCAAGCGATAGAAATTCTTTTGCTATTAAAGTCCAATCGGAATATAAGTTTGTGAAACTATTTTCAGATTTCAACAGCTCCTCGGTTCGTAGGTGCAGTTCTTTTATGAATGTATTTTCTTTCAGGAATGTGTTGATTGGGTGTCCGGCTGTAAAACCTTTCAGGTCTTTTTGCGGCATTTTATCTCTGATAATTTGAAAAACATGACGCTCAATCGTAACATGTTGTTCAGCATTGGAAAATGTGTTTTCATCTTCCAGTTTTTGAGCGACTTCCGTAACTTCTTCAGGTGTTATTTCAGGGATGTAATCTAAAAATACTTGAAGTAACTTGTCTGCTTGTTCTTTTTCATCTTTTGCCAAGGCAATCATGATTTGTCTTAGCAATTCTTTTTTATCTCTCATGTGTTTGTAATTTAGTAGTCAAACCAAAAATATGGGATAAAGTTTTAACCATCCCGATATGTGTTTTAATAATTATCTCAGACATTGTCTGTCATGTGTTTGTAATTTAGTAATCAAACCAAAAATATGGGATAAAGCTTTAACCATTCCGATATGTGTTTTAACAATTATTTTCGACTTTGTCTGTTTTAAAATAGTTTTTGATACCATTCCCAATTTTTCCAATAAAAACTTGGTTTGTTTTTAATTTCTACCGGAAGGGGTATTTCTTCAATTACAGGGACTAAGGCCCCTAATTGGGAGAAAAAACGTTGGATATTTTTCCCAAATAAATCATTGGCAACGGCTTTCGTTTCCGTTGAAGCGTCTTTGCGCAAAAACATCATCTGTGGCAATACAATACTCCCCTCATTGGGGATGATTGTTTCTACGTTCTTTCCCATGTTGTAGCGAGCGAAGGGTAAGGGTAAAACCCCTATGTCGTAGAAGCCTTTGTTCACACCTGTTATGACATCGAAAGGAAGTCCGCTATACTTTAATGAATCAAAAAAGTCGTTTGTGTCACTGTCTTTAGCCATGTCTTTCATCAGCGCATTAAAGGCAACACTCACAGGCGTTTGAATGTCCGGTAAAAGAATTTTTCCGCGGAAGCGTTTTTCAAATAGCTCATTCCATGATGTTGGCGGTTTTTTTATGTCTTTGTTGATTAACATGATTATGGGCACAAAAAGCAAGGGCTTTATATAGGAAGTTGTGCTGGCAAAGTTCCATGCAGCCAGATCCGAACGTAAGTCGGGTGAATCCATGTTGCAACTTTCAAAATGTTGTTGCACTTCATTGTTTTCAAAATATTTTAATATTTCAGGTTGCAAGGTTACGATTAACTCTGGCAATTCCTCTTTGATTGGATTGCTGAAAATTTTGCTAAAATATTTGAGTTCTTCACTTGATGATGAAGGGGTAATAAAGTTGGTGTTGGGAGCTTTTCTTTTCAGCAAGCTCTCTACGTTACGACCAATATTTATTGGGACAAATATGTATATTTTTGATTGCATTTTTTTTGTTTTGATTTACAAAGGTTTATGTGTTTTTGATAGATACCGTCGATCGTTATGCGAACTGTTTTTTTATTTCTGCGTCAAACCGTCATTAAAAAAGCATCTTTTAAGAAATCCGTAAATTCTTCATCCTCGCTTATGGGCAATTCTTCAATAACGCCGCCCGGAAACATCATAAATATCCGATTGGCGAATTGTACGAGCTCCTCAGGCGAATGTGAAACGTACAGAACAGGTATCGGGTTTTCTTCAAGAAGCTCTTTAAGCATTGTTTCTAAAACGGATTTTAAACGCAAATCCAATGCTGAAAATGGTTCGTCCAGCAGTAGCAAATCAGGCTCTAAGGCAAAAGCTCGCGCCAAAGAAACACGTTGCAGCATTCCTCCCGATAGTTGTGCCGGGAAATAATTTTCAAAGCCATTCAATCCCATTTTTTCTAAGAAAAACATTGCTTTTTCGTGAGCTTTATCTTTTGGTGTTCCCGAAAATTTGAGCGGTAACATCACATTTTCAAGTGTAGTCCTCCATGGCAGTAGGCGTGGTTCTTGAAAAACATAACCTACTTTGTCAGTATTGTTTATAAGCTCTCCGGAATCGGGACTTTCTAATTTTGCAATTATTTTTAAGATGGTTGACTTCCCAACACCACTCGATCCTAATATTCCAACAATATCATTAGTTTTTATGCTGAACGAAAGATCCTTTATAACTTCAAGGTTTCCGTAGGTTTTATTGATGTTCTTAAACTCAATAAGCGTTTGTTCTACGATGTTCATTTTGGCTTTTTCTTCTATTGTTGTTTCCATCGTAATAAATAGTTTTCCATAGGTTTAAAAACAAGGTACTCAGTGATGCCGACAAAAATGAGTGTTACAATGACCCAAGCATATACATCGGGTGTGTTCATTTCTGCCTTTGAGAAAGAAAATTCGTATCCGATACCACTATTAGAACCAAGAACCTCCGCAAGAATAATCATTCGCATTCCTGTTGTGATGACTATGGTCATGGCTGCCGATAACGGTCCGGCAAGTGCCGGGATGTATATGTGTCTTAATTTTTGTGTCAATGAAAAGTTGTACACGTTTGCCATTTCAATAATTTTTTCATCAATCATTGTTATGCCTTTGATGGTGTTGACATACACGATGGGCGAAAGTAAAAACGCCGCAATTGAAACAACCATTTGTGTACCCATGCCAAACCACATCATTGCTATGCTTACAACAATTACAGGAGAAATACTCATAATCATCCATCGTGTTGGTTCTAACAGATTTTTGATATTTTCGTTTAAGCCTGCAATGATTCCAAGTATAAAACCTAGAGACCCTCCAAGTAAAATACCAATAGCCATTCGTTCTGCCGAAATAATACTTGCCTCCCAAAATCGACCGGTGCTCATCATTTTCGATAAGGCTTCAAGAGCTTGTAAGGGTGAGGCAATCATTATCTCGTGCATTGTCAGCGAGGCAATTTGCCAGATTGTAAGCAAAAGAAGTATTCCCAAAACAGAGAAAATAAACTGTTTCGATTGTAAGTAATCCTTAAAATCCGTGATTCGTTGTTTTGAATAACTCATTTTGTGATGATGATGTTTAAGTTATTGATTCACTTATTTTTTAGTTTCCGTAATAGAACTTATCATCCGGTAGTTTATCCCCCACAAGAGCAGGTTTTGAATTGTGAAGAATATTGAAAAAGTCTGTCAATTGTTCTTTTGATTTTGAAGCATTGTCGGCACGTAGAAGTACATTTTTCATGGCTTCGGCTACTCCCTTTTGGTTTAATTGTGGAATGTGTTTCACCACTATTTCGGCAACTTCCTCGGGGTTTTTCATGCACCATTCGGTTGCTTTCTTATATTCAGCAATGAAATTGTTTATCAATGCAGTATCTCTCAACACTTTTTCACCAGCCATAATTCCGGCAATGGGAATTTCATTTTTTGTATTGAACAATCGTCCCCATTCGTTTTGTAAATCAACAGAACGATAAATGTCCGGAGCAATTATACCGGTTATTCCCGATTTTGATTTTTCAATCACCGTTGAAACTGCCGGATCAATCAAAAGCGCATTGTCCGTGCGTCTCATAATCATTTTTTGTGCGGCATCCAACGGAGAAGGAACATATTCTAAGTTGAAGTCTTTTTCAGGATTGAGCCCTTGTTTTTTTGCAAGTTCCATAAACACAATGTGAGGCATGTCGCCCTTAAAAGGCATTGTTATGGTGCTCCCTTTGAAATCGGCAAGTGTTTTTTTGTCGTTATTTCTTGAAACTAACCACATCGCTTTCCAAATAGATATGTTCAAGAGCTTGATGTTTAATCCTTTATTATAGAATATTGCTCCAATATTTGACGGTGTTGCGAAAAAATCGGCTTGATTGCGAGCAACAAGTGCTTTCAACTGATCGGGCGTATTCCACACAATAAACTCCAAACTTTTCTTCCCATTTTCAAATGTTCCATCTTCAATCATCTTTAGAATGGGGTAGGAAACCGGTGCAAAAGGAATTGCAAATACAATGTTTTCATCAGTGTTTTCAATGGTTTTGTTGTCTGATGATTGTTTGCTGTTGCAAGCACTGATGCTTATCAAAAGAATGCTTAATGCCAGATATATTTTATATTTCATGCTTGTTTGTGTTTTAGTTTGTTGATTTTTAAATGTTTATATTTTTTATAGTTGATTCGGAGCTTGTTACCTGCTTGTGCGTTTCAGGTTTTGGTGACGATGCCGAAAACTATATTTATTTCACCATTGTTTGTTCGTGAGTTAGTATTTCAAGATGCTCGGGTTTTTTATTATTTCGGCGATTGTGGTTTCTTGCAGGAAAGAAATCAGATTATCCCTTAGTGGTCTCCAGTTGTGGTGCAGTGAGCAAGGCTTTTTGTTCGAACAGTCATCGAGACCTAATAGACATTGATAGTATTTTTCGATGTCTTCTACCGTGCTTATGATGTCATACAAATTTATCGCGTCAACATTTTTGTTCAATTGAAATCCACCGTACCGTCCTTGCACCGATTTTATAATTGATTTGCGTGATAGTGTGGTTAGTATGCTTTTTAAATATTTATCAGATATTTTCAGTTCCTTGATTAAGTAAGACGCAGAATACAATTCCTTGTCTTTTAAAGCCATGTAACTGATGACCCTGATTGCGTACTTTGCTGTTTTTGATAAATTCATTTTTTGATGTTCTGATGTTCGGCAAAGGTATACAAATTATTTTAAATGCTATAACAATGTAGTATTTAAAAAGCCGGAATTTTTTTTAGATGGGAAATCGTTTTTTTAATTGCTTGTTTATTAGGAGGGTACAGTCTTGTGGCTGTGTTTTTATGATCGAAAATATGACAATCTTTTTTTCGAAGAAGGGGGTGTTTGGGTTTATGGAGTACTGTATACAATCAGTTTTTTTGTCTCTATCACAGAGCTTTTATCTGAAACAACAACAAAATAGACACCCGATTTATTGATATTGATTCGCATGTTTTGTTCGTTTGAGGACATTAACTTTTCGATGATCAGTTGTCCTGCCGGATTGTATATTTTGATGAGGTAATCGGTTGATTTGTATGCGTTTTTTTTGAGAATAATGCTTCCCGTAGAGGGGTTGGGGTAAAGGTCGAACAGTTGTTTTGATTTCAATTCGGAGGTCATTACAGGGTTTGGTTTTTTTCCAAAATAAAAGTTAAGTCCTCCGCAATAGTTGCCGCTTATTAATTCCGGATATCCGTCAGCGTTTAAGTCTTTTACGGCAGGGCTTCCAAAAATTCCGTTGTGTAAGAACAAGTAGTTGTCATGAATCAGGGTGAAGTCTTCGTTTAGGTCTTCGTTATTTACTACATAATAATTATAGTATCCATCGTAAGCACCACAAAAAAGTTTTGTTTGCCCCTTGTAATCGAAAAAGCATGGGCTGGAATGTCCAAAGTAGTAAACGTTTTGATTTGTTACATTTACATTGCCCAGATTTTCGTTGACGAGAGTAAATTGAGGTTCTTTTTTCGTTCCTCTGTTCTCAAAGTATTTGAGTTTACCGTCTTTTGCTCCTGAGACAATATCGATTTTGCCGTCTTTGTTTAGGTCAAAAAACTGAGGCGTTGCGTAGCCGACTCCAACTGAGAGGTAGTTATTGTCGATCAGTTTTATTTCATCAGGAGATGCGATTTCGAACAGGAGCATTCTTCCGGTTGTCGTTCCTATCAATAATTCATCTGTTCCATCATCGTCAATGTCGCTAATGGTAGGGTGAATGTGTTCAAGTTTTAATTTGGAAAGCATTCCGAGGTTTTTATTTTTTAATTGAAAAACAGGATTAGTTTTGTCTCCAACATTTTCCAAATAGGCAATCATGCTGACGTATTTTGTTTTCAAAAATCCATTTTCATAAAAAGCTTCGTCCAAATATCCGAAATTACCTACAAGCAAGTCCGATAGTCCATCCTTATTCAGATCATAGATTATTGGTTTTGATCCGGCAGAAAAGTCAAGCATTTCTCCCGACAGAAAAGCACTATCTATCAAAGTGTATGTGTTGTCATTATTTTTATAAAGGTGGATGTTGTTTTCAAATCGGCTTTTATTAAATGATGGGTCAAAACTTGAAACAACAAAATCGTCATCATTATCGAGGTCGTAGTCTATGGGTTTCATCAAAGGGAATGAAAACAATTCTATGGGCTTTTCATCGGAAGGGAAATTGTTGATTTGAGTATTGAAGTCAGCGTTCAAGGAAGTATTGTCATTGATTAAAACGGCAAAGTTGGGATAATCAATATCTCCGAGGATAAGGTCTTTGTTACCATCTTTGTTAATGTCCCAAGCGAGCATCGTAGAACCTGTATGTCGTTCTTGTTTTTCCGAATTGAGGTAGCGTTCTTTATTGTTGCAGGCATCAAAGTTCAGAGTGTTCGATTCTTCACTTTCTGCAATATCGCCCCAACAATCGGAATAAAGTTCAAAAACAAGCGAGTCGCTGTGTCCGTATCTTTCTTGACTCATGTTTTTGTGAAGCTGCATGTATGAACCCAATCCCCAAAACACAACCAAATCAAGATCATTGTCATTATCCATATCTTCAATAATGGGGTAGTCAACATTGGTAACCAGTACATTGGTCTCAAAATTACCATACAACGATTTTATAAAAGGATAAACAACAAGTTCAAATTCAGGATGATTTTTTCCTGTGTTTTTGTAAACAATAATTCCTCCGGTGTTGTAGGTGAAAATATCCTTTTGTCCATCACGATCGTAATCTATTAAATTTATCCACCCCTCTATTTCAGGAAAATAGTCGGCATATTGAGGGCTGTAAGAATAATTGTGAAGTTTCCTGTCATAAATAAAGCAGTGGAGTTTATTGCTGTGACTATCATAAAGAACAATATCTTCCAAATCGTCATTGTTGAGGTCTATTTGATTTATTTGCGCATTGTTGATGCCTCCTGTCCAAGGATATTGATACAATATATTTTGTTCATCATAAACCTGAACAGAGAATGAAGGGGAGAATCCGAAATCTTCATCTTCTTGCGAAAATGATAGGTATGTGGTTGTTAATAAGCTTGTTATTAAAATAAATGTAAGGAATTTTTTCATTTGTAGGCAGCTTTTGGTAAGCATCGTAAAGGTACATTTTTTTTGAGCAAGCAGATGTTGTTTGTTTCAAAAATAGTTATGAATTTCTACACATTCTTAGTTTTTTTACATCTAAGGTCTTGTTTCAGAGGGAGATTAGAGAAATATTTTATTAGTAAATGGTTTTTTTAGAGGCAAGTAGGTGGAAACTTTTATTATTATCCCAAATAAAATAGTCATTGATTGTAAATTTTCAAAGTAAGTTCTATATTTGCACGCTTGAAATTGTAAATATTTAAACCTAAGAAAAATGCAAAACAAAGGTGCAATTAAATTTTTTGCAATCTCTTTAGCTCTGGTAAGTCTTTTCCATTTATTATTTACTTATCATACAAGACGAATTGAAAATCGAGCTAAAGAATTTGCTACAAATGAACAGGTCAGAGAATTGGCAGTAAAAAATGCCGGAGGAAATGAAGTATTAGAGAATCATCTTTTTGATTCAATTTCTACTGCTCGCGAGAAGTTCTATCTGGATTCTGTTGGAAACGATGTGATTTATAATGTAGGTGTAAAAAAATATACTTACAAAGAATGTAAAGAAAGAGAATTGAACCTAGGGCTTGACCTTAAAGGAGGTATGAACGTGATGCTCGAGGTATCAGTTGTGGATATCGTTCGTGCCCTTTCTGATTATAGCAAGGATCCAACTTTCAATCAGGCAATCGAACAAGCAGTGGCAGCACAGCAAGAGTCGGGTGATGACTTTGTAACTCTTTTCTACAAGAAGTATCTCGAAATAGATCCTAACGGTCAGTTAAGAACAATTTTTAGCACGAGAGATCTTCGAGGAAAGGTGAATTATGAGTCTACCAATGATGAGGTGATTGCTGTGATTACCGAGGAAACGAAGGATGCTTATGACAGAACATTGAATATTCTCAGAACTCGTATTGACAAGTTTGGTGTGGCTCAGCCTAATATTCAGTCGCTGCCAAAGTCCAACCGAGTATTGGTTGAACTTCCGGGAATTAAGGATAAAGCAAGGGTTCGTAAGCTTTTACAAGGTACTGCACATCTTGAATTTTGGGAAACTTACCAGATTGGTGAGCTTATTCAGTATTTAGATGCGGCAAACACTAAGCTTAAAGATATTTTCCCTTCTCAGAAAGCGGATGATGCTGATGCTTCAAAAACTGCTGACGCTTCAGGTACGGAAGCAGCTAACGATTCTGAAGGTGACGATAGCGAGTCTAACGTTCTTGCTGATCAACTTAGTGCTGATTCTTTAAATGTACCGGCTGAACAGCAAATAGATTACGGTCCTTTATACAACGTGTTCCGTCCACACTTCTACAATAATGCAGGTCAGCTTGTTGCAGGACGTGGTGCTCCAATTGGATTTGCTGCTCCTAAAGATACCGCAAAGATTAACTCTTATTTGAAAAGAGTAAAGAGTGTTTTCCCTCGCGGTTTGCAGTGGTCATGGCATTACAAAGCTGATGTTGGGCAAGATGGTAGCGAGAGTATTCGTTTGTATGCTCTTAAATCCAGTTCTCGTGATATGAGCCCTGCGCTTGATGGTGATGTAATTGTAAGTGCACGTCAAGATTATGATAACTTGGGTCGTGTTGTTGTTGATATGAGCATGAATGCCGAAGGTGCTACACAATGGAAGCGTATTACTACTGAGGCTGAAGGTCGTGAAATTGCGATTGTTCTTGATGACTATGTTTATTCAGCACCAACAGTAAACGGAACAATTCCAAATGGACGTTCTGAAATTTCCGGTGATTTTACTGTGGCAGAAGGTCAAGACCTTGCAAACATTTTAAAATCAGGTAAACTTCCTGCTCCTGCTCGTATTGTTCAGGAAGAAGTTGTTGGACCTTCAATGGGGCAAGAAGCAATTAATGCGGGTCTTATTTCTTTCATTATTGCGTTTGTACTTGTACTTGTTTTCATGGTATTGTACTACAATAAGGCTGGTTGGGTTTCCGATCTTGCTCTATTAGCAAATATCTTCTTTATGTTTGGTGTTCTTTCTGCTCTTGGAGCGGTATTGACAATGCCGGGTATCGCAGGTATTATCCTTACAGTGGGTATGGCTGTGGATGCTAACGTAATCATCTTTGAACGTGTGAAAGAAGAAATTCGCCAAGGAAAAGGTGGTAGCCTTGCGCTTTCTGATGGATACAAAAATGCGTATTCTGCGATTATTGATGGTAACATTACTACCTTGTTGACAGGTATCGTTCTTTATGTATTTGGTTCCGGTCCGGTACAAGGTTTTGCTACAACTTTGATCATTGGTATTATTTCGTCTCTATTCACAGCAATTCTTATTTCACGAGTAATATTTGCTTGGATGTACGGTAAGAAGATGAATGTTACTTTCTTCAACAAAACAACACAAAACTTATTTACGAAAGTTAATATTGATTTTATTGCAAAACGTAAGATTTTCTACGTGGTTTCTGCAGTTGTATTGTTAATCGGTATTGTGTCTCTTGCAACAAGAGGTCTTAATAAAGGTGTTGACTTTTCCGGTGGACGTACTTATGTGGTACGTTTCGATCAGGACATTAAAACAACAGAAGTGCGTGAATCTTTGGCTGCTGCATTTGGTGATGCTCCGGAGGTTAAAACTTTTGGTCCTTCTCGTCAGGTGAAGATTACTACAAAGTATTTAATTACAGATAATTCTACTGATGCTGATGGAATCGTTGAAGATAAATTATACGAAGGTGTTAAGTCTTTCTTCGTAGGTCCTATGACTAAAGATCAATTCTATTCTGATGTTGACGGTAAATTGATTGGTAGAATGGCTTCAACAAAGGTTGGTCCTACAATTGCTGACGACCTTATGCGAAAGTCTACGTATGCCTTATCATTTGCATTGATCATTATATTTATTTATATTGCAGCTCGTTTCCGCAAGTGGCAGTTTGGTCTCGGTGGTCTTTTGACTCTTGTTCACGATGCTTTGTTTACTATTTCTATGTATTCAATTTTCTATGGTTTGTTACCGTTCAACCTAGAAGTGGATCAAGCATTTATAGCTGCAATTTTGACAATCATTGGTTATTCGATCAACGACTCGGTGATTATCTTCGACCGTATTCGTGAATACACCGGATTGTATCCTAAGCGTAAGTTCTCTGATAATATTAATGCTGCGGTTAACAGTACATTGGGTCGTACATTTATGACTTCTTGTACTACGTTATTGGTGTTGATTATTATTTTCTTACTTGGTGGTGAAGTGATTAGAGGTTTTGCATTCGCATTGATCGTAGGTATCTTTGTAGGTACTTATTCTTCAATCTTTATTTCAACTCCGATTGCTTACGACTTAACCAAGACAAAGGATAATACAGTAGTAGCTAAGAAAGTGAAGAAAAAGAAATAATTGTATTTTTTAATTAATACAAAAAGCCGTTTCATTTGTTTGAGACGGCTTTTTGTTTTTTCAAAAAACGGGTTTCAAGTTTTATCGATTGTGTTTCTATGAAATGGAAGCTCTGTTTTTGTATTCTTTGACTGCTCTACCGGGGAATTGTTTTTAAAACTTGCTTTCGCTTTTCTAATTTTTTCATGTAGTTTTTTACGTCCATTATGGGCACTAATTTGTAGGCTTCTCGAACCCAATAAATAGCAGCATCAATTTCACCTTCCATCTCGCAGGCTAAGCCCAAATTAAACATGGCAAAACCTCGAAGCTGTTCATTTTTATGATCTGTCAACTTTTTCCATTGTTCTGCTGCGTGCGACCAGTCATCAAGCTTTGCGAAACGATCCCCTTCGAGCATCTCTTTTCGCATATTTACAAAATAAAACCTGTTTTCTTCTTGAAACCAAGGAGCAATATGTCGATTGAAGTCGAATGCTGCATTAAAGGCTGCTGCTGCGACACCGGTCCAACGTGTGAAATAGGAGCTTGAATTGTCTTCGATCATCCCTCCGGCATGTGCTTCGTATTCCCAATTTTTCTCTCTAAACTCGTAGTAGGCATTGTAGTTGAAGACTAAGGTGTCTATGTACCTTTTGTTTATCCGTTTTGCGTTTTTATCGTACAAAGCATAGTTAATATTATAGAATAAGCCCATCTCTTTGAAAACATCGCCATAGTAATAATCATAAATAATATCTTCTTTGGCGAAAGCTGACTCCAAACAAATGATGCCATCGCAGTTGTATTTTTTACATAGTTGCAACACTGTGGAGTTGTTTAATGCTAGGTCAAACATGTAATCCGGTGTTTGAAGATTAATAATAGTGTCCGGGTTGATAATGTTGAAATATCCAATTTCGTTTATCATTTCGCCAAGATATTTTAATGATTCAATACCCATTAACGAATCAAGACTTGCTTTGTCCGTTCTTGTTATGCCGTTGTAGATAAACTTGTTCCTTGATTCTTTGATTTTTTTTGGAGGGTAGTTTCTGTTTACCAATAGAAGATTGTAAGTGTTTTTGTCAATTTGAACTTTTGCAGGTTGCACCACTTCAATGCTGATTTCCTTGGTCGAATAGCACGAACCGAGAAAAAGAATGCCAATCAATAATAAGATATTTCGAGTATTACACATTTTAATGTCGTTTGTTTACAATGAATTTCTGTCCTAAGTCGACCCCCGAACAGCATCCAAAGTTACTAATGTTTCAATATTCTCTGATGGTAAACAAAAAAAACACGAAATTTGTCGCAAATTTAAGCTATGGTTCGTCAACAAGATATTATAGGTGCATTTGTTAAGCTTTCTGAGGTGTTTGTTAATTTGGATACGAAGGAGGAGCATAAAGATTTGAATATTCGAGAAGCTATTGCTAAATTCAGTGAGCTTGTTCGAAATGTGAAAATGACCAATCCTTGGTTTACAGAGGATTATACGAAGTATGCCTTGAAGTCAATAGGGCAGTCAATTCAGCAAAGAAAAATTGAAAAGTGGTTAGAGATGTACCCCGAAGGGGTTTATACGACAAAGCCCAAGCGAGTAGCTGTTGTTATGGCAGGAAATATTCCCTTGGTTGGTTTTGCCGATTTTATTGCGGTTTTGATCAGTGGAAATATTTTCGTCGGTAAATTATCATCTCAGGATAAGGTTCTTTTTCGCTTGATGGTGGATGTTCTTCTTCAATTTTGCCCGAAACTTTCCGATAGAATTGTTTTGAGTGATAGTCGTTTGCCCGCATTTGATGCCGTAATTGCGACAGGAAGTGATAACTCTGCCAGATATTTTGATTATTATTTTGGGAAATATCCCAATATTATTCGCCATAATCGAAACTCAGTGGCGGTACTTCATGGTGATGAGTCGAGAGAAGAATTGGAAGGAATTGCAAAGGATGTGTTGATGCACTATGGTTTGGGCTGTCGGAATGTTTCTTACTTATACGTTCCGTGTGATTATGATTTTACACCTTTGTATCAGGTCTTCGACACATACGATGAACTTAAAGAACATACCAAGTATTTTAATAATTATGAATATTATCGTTCGGTTTATCTTATAGATCAGGAGGAGCACTTGGATAATGGCTTTGTAATTTTGAAAGAAAGCAATTCTTATGCGTCACCGATATCCGTTGTACATTATCGCCATTATTTCTCCGTGCAGGAAGTGAAAGACGAAATTGCCTTAAATGCTGATCGTATACAATGCGTGGTTTCGACAATTGCTGATTTTGATGACGCACTGAAGCCAGGCGAAGCTCAATCGCCCGAATTGTGGGATTATGCCGATGGGGTTGATACCATACGGTTTTTGAGCGAATTATCGTAATGGTTTTGGGTGTAGTGTATTGATTGATAAGAGTTTGTCGTTTGTGTGAGCGTTGAGGTTTGTTTGCTGTTTTTCAAGTGGTAGTTTTTTTTGTAGATCATATTGCGTTGATTTTTTGTAAAATGTTGTTTTTTAAATAAAAACAAGTAAATTTGCAGCTCTAAAATCGAAGAAGTTTTATTTTAAATATTGGAATCTGCTTATTTGCGGCGGGTTATAAACTAAAAAGAAGAAAAATGAAGAAAGGAATTCATCCGGAAGGATACAGATTGGTAGTTTTTAAGGACATGTCAAACGATTACATGTTCTTGTCACGTTCAACTGCTAGGTCAAAAGAAACTATTAAATGGGAAGATGGTAATGAGTATCCACTTATCAAGCTTGATATTTCGCATACATCTCACCCATTCTACACAGGTAAGATGAAGCTTGTAGATACTGCCGGACGTGTTGATAAGTTCCGTAACAAATACAAAAAGCATATCGCTAAGAACAAGAAGGCTTAATGGTATTAAAAAGTATATAAAAAGTCCTTTCGTTTTCGGAAGGACTTTTTTGTTAGTAGCCGATTTTTTTGTGCTATTTGTAAAATAGAGCCTCTATTTGTTTAATTTTGAATGAATATTAAAAGTGAATAAATATGAATTATATTCTTTTTGACAATGACCGTCGAGATCATTTATTACCATTAACATATATGCGTCCGGAGGCGGACATCCGAATTGGAATTATGACCATCAGAGAAAAGTGGGAATGGTATTTGAACGCTAAAACAAGCAGCTATAGTGAAAGCTATTTAGCAGCTAAATTTCCGTTAATTGTCGAAAATGAAAATTTATTTATTGATGGAACGATTCTCCCTGATGAGTCATTAGTTGAGGCAATTCATGCTTTGAAACTCGGCGAGTGCTTGATGAAAGAAAACCGTTTGATTGCTTTCTGTGTTGATAATAAAGGTTTTGAGCTTTTGAGTCAAAAGCAGTCTAAAGAATGGACAGTTCTTGATTTTCATAGCTTTAGAAAAATTTCTTATTCGGGAGCGTTGTTGTGCGTTAAGAATACTTGGGATATTTTTAAATATAACGGAACGGCAATCGAAAGAGATTTTGCTTTGCTTACTCATGGACGAAAGAGCGCAGAAATAGCAGCTACGAATCAGGTTTTGGCACCGGAAAATATTTTTCTTGAAGAAGGTGTGGAGATGCATTTTGCAACCATTAATGCTCAGAACTCAAAAGTATACATCGGTAAAAATGCGAAGGTTCAGGAGGGCGTGCTGATACGCGGAAGCCTTGCTTTGTGTGATAATTCGCAATTGAATATGGGGGCAAAGATTTACGGACCAACGACTGTCGGTCCTTTTTCAAAGGTCGGTGGTGAGCTTAACAATTCTGTATTGTTTGCCTATTCGAACAAAGGGCATGAAGGTTTTTTGGGAAATAGTGTGATTGCGGAATGGTGTAATATTGGAGCTGATAGCAATACCTCCAACTTAAAAAATACTTATCAAGAAGTTAAACTTTGGGATTATGTAAAAAAATCGTTTCAACCAACCGGGGAGCAATTTGCCGGACTGATTATGGGAGATCATAGTAAGTGTGGTATTAATACGATGTTCAATACGGGAACTGTTGTTGGTGTGAATGCAAATATTTACGGAGCAGGTTTTCAACGAAATTTTATACCGAGTTTTTCGTGGGGAAGTCCTGCCGGAATGCAGCGTTACAATTTAGATAAGGCATATCAAGTTGCCGATGTGGTTTTCAAAAGAAGAAAAAAAGATTTTGATCAAATAGAAAAGGACATTTTGGCAGCAGTTTATAAAATGACGATAGAATGCTAAGTGCTGAATATCGTTGATTAGAAAATTAGGTTCGTGATTAACCCGAGCATCGTTTCATAAGTAAATGAGTGTTTTATATCTGTTGATTCGTTTAGCAGAATTTTTTTTGCTGAGTTTTGAGATAGGTGGGGAGATCACGGTTTTTTATTGTTTTGAACAATAGAAATAATCATGGCAGTTTGAGGTATGTGGCACTCTATTTGTGCTTACAAATTTTCATTTGTTGAAAGTAAGAAAAATTATATATGAGTACATTTTTTGATAAGGAGCATTTTTCAGATTTTATAGATGGTGAAGCAGAAATTATATCAATTCTATCGACCGACAATGATCAAACAGAAATGGATAATGTTCCTGAGTATTTGCCAATCCTTTCTTTGAGGAATACAGTTTTATTTCCGGGAGTCATTATTCCGATAACCGTTGGCAGAGCAAAATCTAAGCAGTTAGTAAACGAAGTTTATAAAGATAAAAAGTGGTTGGCAGCAGTTGCCCAAAATGATATAAACGTTGAAGAACCCGGTTTTAATGATCTTTTCAAGGTCGGTACGATAGCAAAGATTCTTAAAGTGTTGGAAATGCCCGATGGTAATTCTACTGTAATCATTCAAGGTAGGCAGCGATGCATGTTGAATGAAATAGTGGCAGAGGAACCTTATCTTGTTGGTGCTGTTAGCAAGATGAACAATGCTGTGGGGATGTCGGAAGATGAAAATTATACCGCTT
>PDWJ01003559.1_pt1 | contig 18134 bp, 30 predicted proteins | sample 1430881 | NCBI WGS metagenome assembly PDWJ01 (sample SAMN01162460, study PRJNA174530) | Oral metagenome, whole genome shotgun sequencing project. | biome: Marine environment; feature: Marine mammal; material: Swab sample of the gingival sulcus; isolation source: swab sample of gingival sulcus...
GTTGATCACCCCTATAGCGATGGAAGCAGGGCTTCGGTTCGCCATTCGTGAGGGAGGTCGAACTGTAGGCGCAGGTGTTATCAGCGAAATAATTGAATAAGAGAATTACTATGATTCCAGCTGAAAAAATTCGTATCAGACTGAAAGGGTATGACCATAAGCTGCTGGATCTTTCTACCCGAGAGATCGTTGAAACAGCAAGGCGTACAGGGGCAACCATAGTCGGGCCAATACCGCTTCCGACAAGTAAAAATAAATATACCGTACTTCGCTCTCCCCATGTTGATAAGAAATCAAGAGAGCAGTTTGAAATGAGAACACATCGGCGTTTGCTTGATATTCTTGAACCAACTCAGCAGACGATAGATGCGTTGATGAAGCTGGAACTGTCAGCTGGAGTTGATGTCGAGATAAAGATCCCCTGATCTGGCAGTTTCACTTAAAAAGGACAGGTGGTTAGCTGACGTAGATAAATGAACATAGGTAGACAAATGGCGAAGACAAACGCAATATTGGGTCGCAAGATTGGGATGACAAGGATTTATGACGAGAATGGTCGTTCAATCCCGGTGACAGTGATTGAAGCCGGTCCCTGCGTGATATTACAGAAAAAAACAACAGACAAGGAAGGGTACAATGCCATCCAGGTCGGTTTCTGTGAAAAAAAACCAAGTCGTCTGAATAAACCTGAGGCTGGCCACTTTAAGCGTTCCGGTGGTAAGGGATTTTATCATGTACGAGAGATACGGGTTGAAGATCCAGATGCTTATGAGCTGGGACAGGAGATAAAAGCAAATGAAGTCATAGCTGTTGGGGATCAGGTTGACATTACCGGAAAGTCAAAGGGACGTGGCTTTCAGGGCGTGGTCAGGAGGCATGGATTTGCTGGCGGTAAGGCATCCCACGGATCTGGCTTTCATCGTGCACCTGGATCAATTGGCTGCAGTGCCTGGCCTTCCAGGGTGATGAAGGGCAAAAAACTTCCAGGCCATATGGGCGACGAGGTTGTTACTCAGAAAAATTACCGAGTAATAGATGTGAGGGGAGATGATAATGTGGTTCTAGTCAAGGGCCCTGTACCCGGGGCTAAAAACGGGTTGCTGAGAATCTGTAAAAAAAATAACGCGCAGCTCTCAAGGAGATAATCATGGCAGTTTGTGATGTCCTTAATAATCAGGCAGAAAAGGTCGGCCAGATAGATCTGAATGACAATCTGTTTGGCGTTGAAGTTAAGGAAGGCGTATTACATGAAGTAGTGTGTATGCAGCGTGCAAAAAAAAGAAGTGGTAACGCCTCAACCAAAACCAGAGGGGAGCTTCGCGGCGGTGGCTCAAAACCCTGGAGACAAAAAGGGACTGGCCGGGCCAGGTCAGGAACGAAAAATTCACCTGTCTGGCGCGGCGGCGGTACTGTTTTTGGCCCAAAACCAAGAGATTATTCTTTTACAATTCCCAAGAAAGTCAAAAGACTAGCCTTGCGAATGGCTCTGAGTGCACGGTACAGGGAAGGAAACCTTGTCGTTATTGATGATTTTGGCCTCACTGAGATCAGAACAAAATCATTAGTAGAAATAATGAAAAATTTTACTTTTGATGATTGCCTTATTGTTACAGGAGAGAATAATGAGGTTATAAAAAAATCAGCTCGAAATACTGCAGGATATCAGGTGCTGCCTGTTTCAGGCCTTAATGTGTTTGATATTCTTAAGCATAACAAAATAATGCTTGTTCAGGACAGTGTTGAAAAAATTGAAGAGAGGTTGATGGTATGAGAGGGCTGTATAACATCATAAAAGGGCCTTGCCTTACTGAAAAAAGCAATTTATTGCAAGAAACTCAGGAAACTGTAGCGTTTAAGGTCGATACACGCGCTAATAAGATAGAAATTAAGCAGGCTGTTGAGACGCTTTTTAATGTTAAGGTAGCTACAGTTAACACAGCAAGTATGCGTGGTAAAAGCAAAAGAGTCGGCCTGAAGTCTACAGGTAAAACCAAAAACTGGAAAAAAGCGTATGTCACCTTGTCAGAAGGTGACATAAATTTTCTTGACGAACTTTAAATCAGCCTGCGTACATTTTGTTGAGCAACTGAAAGCAGTTACAGATGTAAAGCACGTGAGATCAGGGTGTATATGCCCTGTGAGTGGTTACTGAAGATATTTTATTACGGGAAAAGCAATGGCAATCAAAACCCATAAACCAACATCGCCCGGTAAGAGACATTATGTTTCTGTAAAACAGGAATATTTGTCTGACAAGGAACCTGAAAAGAAGCTCGTTTCATCTTTGAAGAGAAATGGTGGAAGAAATAATTATGGCCGAATAACTGCCCGGCATCGTGGAGGAGGCCATAAACGCAAATATCGTATTATTGACTGGAAAAGAAATAAAACGAGTGTACCGGCTACAGTTACAGCGCTTGAATACGACCCGAATCGATCAGCACATTTGGCGCTTTTAACGTATGCTGACGGAGAAAAAACATATATTCTTGCACCTGCTGGTATCTCTGTAGGTGATACGGTAACTGCGGGAGCTGAAGCAGATATTAAACCCGGTAATTGCCTTCCTCTTACTAATATACCGTTAGGTACTATCATTCATAACATCGAGATGAAGATAGGCAAGGGGGCGCAGCTTGTCCGCTCGGCCGGGGCTGCGGCCCAGTTAATGGCAAAAGACGGTCACCAGGTGCTGGTTAAACTTCCTTCTGGAGAAGTAAGAAAGTTTCATAAAGATTGCCGTGCCTGTATCGGACAGGTTGGAAATACAGAATACAACAGCCAGAAGCTCGGCAAGGCAGGACGCAACAGATGGAAGGGAAAGCGACCTTCGGTGCGAGGTGTTGCCATGAACCCGGTCGATCATCCAATGGGTGGCGGGGAAGGAAAGAGTTCTGGTGGACGACATCCTGTCTCACCATGGGGCGTTCCTACTAAAGGATATAAAACGCGCAGGAAAAAAGCATCAGATCACGATATTGTAACGAAACGAAGGTAATGAAAGCAGGAGATTATCAATTATGGCTCGCTCTGTGAAAAAAGGTCCTTTTGTTGACGACCATCTTATGAAAAAAATTGAACAGGCGCAGGAAACCGGGTCGCGAAAAGTAATTAAAACCTGGTCACGTCGGTCTGATATTATTCCTGAAATGGTTGGCTTAACCTTTGCCGTACATAACGGTAAGAAGTTTATCCCGGTGTATGTTTCTGAGAATATGGTTGGTCACAAGCTGGGTGAATTTTCCCCGACAAGGACGTATTACGGACATGCTTCTGACAGAAAAGGACGCTAAACCATAGGTCTTCTGAAAGGGTTGCTGCTCCCGGGGCACCCATTTTCCAGTGATGGCCGGTTTCGCATAGAGAGGTTATAGCTGCCAATCACGCTTATCCGGGTCTGGACAACCTGAAAGCAGTTACAGGTGGGAAACAGGGAATCACGGGGAACCACCGATCCCGTGATTGGTTACTCAAAGGGTTATAGTACTTGGTAACTACTCAATGGGTGTGTACCTCTCTGGTTTTACATACCTCAAACGTGTAACTGCTCTCAGGTTGCCCATATTTGGACAAGCACGATTGGCAGCTATAGCCCCTCTATGCGGCGGGTCGGGTTATTTGAAAGGTAACTGTTCTCAGGTTCGGGAGAGATGAAAGCAGTTACAGACGTAAAGCACGTGAAATCAGGGCGGAACATGTCCTGTGAGTAGTTACTCTGAAAGAAGGATGAAGGAGTTAATCGATGGAAACAAAAGCCGTCGCAAAGTACATCAGGATATCACCTCAAAAAGCACGTCTGGTTGCGGATGTGGTCCGAGGAAAAGATGTTGATGAGGCAATAACCATATTGCGGTTTATGCCCAAAAAGGCTGCACGTATTCTGCGCAAGGTCATTGAATCTGCCGTTGCCAATGCAGATCAGAATGACGCCATTGATGTAGATACGTTGTATGTAAAAAAAATACATATTGATGGCGGCCCCATGCTCAAGAGGTTCCGTCCTCGTGCTCAGGGGAGAGCGACACGGATTTTAAAGAGAACCAGCCACATCACAGTGATAGTGGATGAGGCCTGGTAAACAAAATGAGTGCTGAGATAAAAGAATGAGGTAACGGAGGATCACACCTTGGGTCAAAAAGTAAATCCGATTGGGTTACGGCTAAACATTACACGCTCCTGGGAATCAATCTGGTATGCTGATAAAGATTTTGCAGAGAATTTGCATCAGGATCAGCTTATCCGGAAATACCTGAAAAAACGTTTATATCACGCGGGGATATCGAGGATTGTAATAGCGCGAACCGGCGAGAAAATACGTATAAAGCTTTTTACAGCAAGGCCAGGCATCGTTATAGGTAAAAAAGGTTCTGAGATAGAAGGGCTGAAAAAGGATATCGAGCAGAAATTCGGCAGACCCTGCATGATTGATATTCGGGAAGTCAGGCGACCGGAGGCAGATGCCCAACTGGTTGCTGAAAATATTGCCATGCAGTTGGAACGACGAATTGCTTTTCGGCGGGCGATGAAGAAATCCATTAATTCAGCCTTGCGATTTGGAGTGCAGGGAATCAAAATTTCCTGTTCCGGTCGTCTGGGAGGAGCTGAAATGTCCCGTACGGAGTGGTTCAAGGAAGGACGTGTACCCCTTCATACCCTGCGTGCAGATATTGACTATGGTACAGCTGAAGCTTTAACTACTTACGGGATAATTGGAGTTAAAGTCTGGATCTTTAAAGGGGAAGTGCTTTCTGATGCTGAAAGGTATGAGGTCGCTGAATAAGACTTTTTGTAACTGATCACGATCCCTTTATCTTTGCGCGAGTATAATTTTTTCTCATACTCCTGTATAACGAGAAATCGGTTTGTCTAATGCAGCTGCATCTCTCGTCAGTTACACATGAGAAAGGGAAGAACACCGAAGTACAGCCCGATGACCGAAGGCGATTTTTTAAACGTCCCCAGAGAATTGATGAAGTAATCATTTCAAATGTAAATATATGCAGGAATAAATTGCCATGCTTAGTCCACGTAAAGTAAAACATAGAAAACAGCATAAAGGGAGAATGCGGGGTAAAGCCCAGCGCGGATCTGAAATATCTTTTGGAGATTATGCGCTTAAAGCTTCTGGATGTGGACGAATGTCTGCTCAGCACATTGAAGCTGCCCGTATTACCATTAACAGAAAAATTAAGCGTGGTGGAAAGCTCTGGATTCGAGTGTTTCCCGACAAGCCTATTACCAAAAAACCTGCTGAAACCAGGATGGGAAAAGGAAAAGGGGCTCCAGAGTACTGGGTTGCGACCATTCGGCCCGGTAAAGTGCTTTATGAGCTTAAAGGAGTACCAGAAGAACTTGCAGTAGAGGCGCTCAAGTTAGCGGGCTATAAATTGCCATTTCCTACCAAAGTTGTGACCAAAAGGGCGACAATATGAAGATAACCGAGTTGAGAGCAATGGATATGGAAAGCCTTCGAAAGAAAGAGCAGGATTTTAGAGAAGATTTGTTCAATCTTAAATTTCAGCACGGCATACGTCGTCTTGAGAATCCAGCTCGACTTGGCCAGATAAGGAAAGATATTGCCCGCGTGTTAACAGTAATTGCTGAAAAGCAAAGCACACGGTAACAGGGGTTGAGAGAATAACAGGATCAAAATGATGACATCAACAAGAAAAAAAAACCGGCTGGGATCAGTAATCAGCAACAAAATGGATAAGAGCGTTGTTGTACAGGTGGAAAGAAAGGTGCGCCACAAGCTTTACGGAAAGTATATCCGTCGTAAGATCAAGTACATGGCACATGATGCCGCAAATGAATGTAATATTGGTGATGTTGTATTGATTGAGGAATGTCGTCCGCTGTCTAAAAATAAGCGTTGGCTTGTGCGGTCAATAGTTGAGCGATCTGTTTAACGATATACTCTGAAAGTTTTTTAGCAGAATATGTAGATATTTTGTGACTCAGGTGGGATTATGATTCAAACCGAAACCATGTTAAATATTGCCGATAATTCTGGGGCTAAAAAGGTACTCTGTATCAGAGTCCTGGGAGGAACAAGAAAACGCTACGCCAGCATAGGGGATATTATAGTTGTTACTGTTAAAGAAGCAATTCCTCATGCCAAGGTGAAAAAAGGCGATATTTTGGATGCTGTTGTTGTGCGGACAAAAAAGGAGCTGAAGCGTCCTGAGGATACGACTGTCAAATTTGACGAAAATGCGGCGGTTCTGCTGAGCAACAATGGAGAGCCGATTGGTACGCGTATTTTTGGGCCGGTAGCCAGAGAGCTCAGATCACTGGGGTTTATGAAAATAATTTCTCTCGCCCCTGAAGTTCTTTAAATGTGCTGTGAAAATCGGAAAAGGGAATGAAGGATAAAACAATGGGCCAGGGAAAAGTAAGCCTTAGGGTAAACGATCAGGTAGAAGTGATCGCTGGAAAAGATAAAGGTCGGGTCGGCAAGGTGCTTAGAATTGAACGCGAACGTAATCGGGTTGTTGTGGAGCGTATCAATATGATCAAAAAACATCAGAAAGCAACTGATGCGACCCAGTCAGGACAGATAATTGAAAGAGAGGCGTCAATACACCTTTCAAATGTAATGGTGGTGTGTCCAGAGTGCACAGAAACTGTCAGGACAGGAAAAAAGTTTTTGACAGATGGAACAAAAGTACGAGTCTGTAAACAATGCGGCGCAACGCTACAAACTGCCAGGTCATAAGGAACCACACCGATCACGGAGTACATGATGGGAACACTTAAAGAACTGTATGAAAATGAAATCAGGCCACAAATGCGAAGTGAGTTTGGTTTCAAAAGTGTGATGGAGATACCCAGAATTGAGAAAGTGGTTCTTAATATGGGAATAGGTGAAGGAGTGCAGAACCCAAAATCAGTTGATAAAGCTGCAGATGAACTGACTCTGATAGCCGGGCAAAAAGCGGTAATAACACGAGCAAAAAAATCAATTGCTACGTTTAAACTGCGTGAAGGTATGCCTATAGGCGTTCGCGTAACGCTTCGCCGTGAGAAGATGTATGATTTTCTTTCAAAGCTCATCAACATTGCGTTGCCTCGAGTACGAGACTTTCGCGGTATATCGGCAAAAGGGTTTGATGGGCGTGGGAATTTTTCCATGGGCATTACAGAGCATATAATTTTTCCTGAGATTGATTATGATAAAATCGAAAAAATCAGAGGGTTGAATATAACAATAGTGACATCTGCCGCCAATGATGAGCAGGGACGAAAGTTGTTGACTGCATGTGGAATGCCTTTTAAAAAAAGGTAGCAACAGCTCCCGTTTCACCTCTCTTCGAGTGGTTAGGAATGGCCGTATAGAGCCTTCCTGTCCGCCAGCCGCACTTGCCCAAATCCGGGTAAGCAGAAAGCGGTTACAGTCTTGAAGCAGACGACGCCAGAGAGCGGAATGCTCCTTTGAGTGGGTACAGGTAAAGAATTATTTATTGAAACAGCTAATATCAGGAGGGTGCAGTGGCAAAAAAATCACTTATTGCCAAAGCAAAACGTAAACCTAAGTTTTCAGCTCGAGCCTATAACAGATGTCCACTTTGCGGGCGTCCAAGAGCCTATATGAGAAAATTCGGTGTCTGCAGGCTCTGTTTTAGAAAACTTGCGTCGCAGGGTGAAATAACAGGTGTCACCAAGTCAAGCTGGTAAGAAACTGGGCAAATAGAGTAAACAAACTGTTTTCTCCTGGAAAACATAGCAGCTCCCGGCCAGCTGCTCTTTGAGTGATCATGATTTACCGCACAGAGGGGCTATAATTACCAATTACTCTTGTCCAGCTCTGGGCGAGCGAAAGTAGTGACAGAGGGAAAACAAGTGAAATCGGGGTGATATGTGCCCTGTAAGTAGTTACCTGAAAACATGTTATTGAATGAGGAACGAATAAATGTCCATGAGTGATCCGTTGGCAGATATGCTGACCCGAATAAGAAATGGTGTGAAAGCGCATTTTGAGTCCGTAGATATGCCACTGTCAAAACTAAAAGTTAATGTAGCCAGAGTACTCAAGGAAGAAGGATACATCATAGATTATCATATCATTGATGACACTGTTCAAGGTACATTGAAAATTGAATTAAAATATGGGCCTGATTCTGAAAAGGTAATACAAGGCATAAAAAGAGTCAGTAAGCCAAGTCTGCGTCAATATAAGAGAAATGATCGCATACCAAAGGTAGAAAGCGGCCTTGGAATTGGTATCCTGTCCACTTCACAAGGTGTCATTACTGATCGTGAGGCCCGGGCACGTGGAATCGGCGGCGAGTTACTCTGTGAAGTATGGTAGTTTTATTTATTTGACCTAAGGAGTTAATAATGTCCAGAATAGGAAAGCAGCCAATTCCTCTGCCGAGTCAGGTAAAAGTAGAGATTACGGGAACCCATATAAAAGTAACCGGTCCCAAGGGAGCACTTGAAAGGGATATACGTCCGGAGATCGATCTCAAACAGGAAGAAAATCAGTTAGTGCTGACTCCCAGGGGAAACAGTAAAAAAGTTATGGCTTTCTGGGGAATGACCAGATCACTTATCAACAATATGGTGGTTGGTGTACATACAGGATTTGAGAAAAAACTGCTTGTGGAAGGTGTTGGCTATCGGGCGACACTTGGAGGCTCGACCCTGACGCTCAATGTCGGCTTTTCAAATCCAGTGGAATTTGTCTTGCCGGATAACGTACATGCTGAAGTGGGAAAAGACAACAGCATAACCCTTACCAGCATTGATAAGGAGCTGCTTGGCCTGACTGCTGCCAGAATACGTGATATTAAAAAACCGGAGCCTTACAAAGGAAAGGGGATTCGTTATTTTGATGAGCATATCGTTCGCAAGGTTGGAAAAGCTGGTGCTGCAAAATAGCGGACTGGCCCGGATTTCAAAAACTACCGAACCTGGCACCGCCTGAGCTGATGAGAAATCCGGACTGGCCTCGCTGAAAGCAGCTACACGTCAGAAGCAGAGAAGAATGAAGAAGTATAAACCCTTTGATTGGTTTGTTACAGAGGTACAGCTGGGTGAAACCAGGGTGTTAATGCCCTGTGAGCAGTTACTATATAAAAAAGAGAAGTATTATGGCTAAAACAGACGCAAAAGTTCTGGCCCGCCAGAAAAGAATTCGACGTATCCGGAAAAAGATTTTTGGCACAAGTGAAAGACCTCGTATGCGGGTTTTTCGCAGCAACAAACATATATATGTACAGATAATTGACGATTCAGAGCAAAAAACGCTTATGTCCATGTCTACGGAATGCAAAGCATTTGATGGTTCTGAGGCAAAAAATCGGTGCGATCAGGCCAGGATAGTCGGAGCCATGGTCGCAGAAAGGGCAAAAGCAGCCGGGATTGAAGAGGTTGTTTTTGACCGGGGTGGATATATTTATCATGGTCGGGTAAAGGCGCTTTCGGAAGGTGCACGAGAAGCAGGGCTGAAGTTCTAGTGTCCTGTCAACGATGAAATGTCAGGATATTGCGCCGGATTTTTCCTGTCCTTATGCAGCCTTGCCCTGGGCTGCATAGTCGTGCTGTGTGACACAGGGCAAGGCTGGATAAGGGCTGAAAAAACAGGCAGGATACGACAGAGCAGCACTGACAGGACACTAGGATCATAAACTACTGTATTAAATTTTTTACGGGGGTGTTTCTTGGCTGATTTTAAACGAGCTAAAGAGGGAAACCAGGAAGAGCTCATTGAAAAAATAGTTTTTATCAACCGCGTTGCAAAGGTTGTTAAAGGTGGACGACGATTTAGTTTCAGCGCAATAGTCGTTGTTGGAGATGGTAAAGGCAAAGTAGGGTATGGGCTGGGCAAGGCCAATCAAGTGCCAGAGGCAATCCGTAAAGGAATAGAGAAAGCCCGTAAGGATATGCAGCCGGTTTCCTTGACTAAAGTCTCCATTCCCCATGAGATTGTGGGAAAATTCAAGTCAGGAAGCGTAATGCTCAAACCTGCTGGTGCCGGTACCGGAGTTATTGCCGGGGGAGCTGTACGGGCAGTACTTGAAGCTGCTGGAGTAAGTAATATTTTAACAAAATGTCTGGGTTCCAATAACCCGCACAATCTCGCCAAAGCTACGATAGAAGGGTTGAGACGCTTACGGTCAGCAGAACAGGTCGCCAGGTTACGCGGTCTTGACGTAAAAGATATGGTTGCATGACCTTACTGGAGGCACATTGGAAACTGTTATGGAAGAAACTGTAAAATTGACACAGGTTAAAAGCAGCATTGGCAGTACGGATAAAATTCGGGCGACACTTGTCGGCCTCGGGTTAACGAAAATGCATAAAACTGTGACGAGAAAAGATACCCCGGAGATAAGAGGCATGATAAATAAAGTGCGGCATCTTATCAAGATAGAGGACTAACCATATGCTTAAGCTCAATACATTGAGCCCTCATAAGGGGGCGAGGAAAAATAAAAAGCGTGTCGGACGCGGTCACGGCAGCGGTCATGGAAAAACTGCAACGCGCGGTCATAAAGGTGCTCGATCACGTTCAGGATACAGTATGGCGCCAGGGTTTGAAGGCGGCCAGATGCCGCTGCACAGAAGGCTGCCCAAAAGAGGATTTACTAATATTTTTAAAACAGAATACTCGATAGTAAGCCTTTCAGATCTGGATCGTTTTGAAGCCGGAAGTGTTATTGACAAATCAGCCCTATTTGATGCCGGGGTTGTCGATGGAAAAAATCCTGTCAAAATTCTTGCGAACGGAGAACTTTCAAAGGCGGTTACAGTCGTTGTCGACAAGGTAAGCAAAGGTGCGCAACAAAAAATTACTGAAGCAGGCGGAACAGTAAAGGAGTGAATTGATGAGCAGTCTTGCCAGTGCTGCAGCCATACCTGAGCTGAGAAAAAGAGTGGTGTTCACACTCTTTATGCTTTTTGTCTATAGAATGGGCGTGCAGATACCAACTCCCGGCATCAATGGTGAGGCATTGGCCGCTTTTTTTCAGCAAAATGCCAGCACCTTGTTTGGCATGTTTAATATGTTTTCCGGCGGAGCTCTTGAGAATTTTTCAATATTTGCCCTGGGGATAATGCCATATATATCAGCGTCTATCATTATTCAGCTGCTGACGGTTGTTATTCCTCAACTGGAGGCATTATCCAAGGAAGGAGAGGCAGGCCGTCGAAAAATCACCCAGTATACCCGGTATGGAACTGTCCTGCTCTCTGTAATCCAAGGTTTTTTTATTGCAACCGGACTGGAGAGCATGACCGGGCCAACAGGTGTACCCATTGTGATGCAAACCGGTCTCCAGTTTAAACTGTTGACTGTACTCACTCTTACCTCTGGAACTGCATTTATCATGTGGCTTGGAGAACAGATGACTGAACGTGGTATAGGTAACGGGATATCATTGATTATATTTGCGGGTATAGTCGCACGGATGCCCGCTGCAGTAGGTAATACCATTGAGCTGGTTAAGTCTGGGGAACTGGCAGTCATCTTTATTCCCGTTATGCTGGTTGCTGTTTTTTTTGTGGTGGCATTCATTGTTTTTGTGGAAACAGCACAGCGAAGAATTCCCATACAGTATGCGAAAAGGGTTGTTGGCCGCCGGGTCTACGGTGGGCAGGCGTCCCATCTCCCCCTGAAGATTAACGTATCCGGGGTAATCCCGCCCATATTCGCATCTTCCATCATGATGTTTCCTGCAACTATTGGCTCGTTTATTCAGATAGATTGGGTGCAGAAGGTATCAGCGGCACTCTCACCTGGTACAATCTATTATTATGTCGTATACGTGGTAATGGTGGTATTTTTCTGTTTTTTTTATACAGCCGTTACCTTTAAGCCTGATGATGTGGCTGAGAATTTAAAGAAAAATGGCGGGTTTATTCCGGGGATTCGACCCGGCAGGAAAACAGCCGAGTTTATTGACAAGGTGCTGACGCGTATAACGGTTGTTGGTGCTATATATTTGAGTGTGATTTGCGTCATGCCCACGATTCTCATCAGCAAATTTAATGTCCCTTTTTATTTTGGCGGGACAGCCCTACTCATTGTTGTTGGTGTTGCAATTGATACCATATCACAGATTGAATCTCATATGGTCATGCGTAATTATGATGGATTTATGAAGGCTGGACGAATTAAGGGCAGGCGCTGATAACTGTGTCCAGGGATAAAACAATAACTGTAAAAACGCCTGATGAGCTTGAAATTATGTATCAGGCTAATCAGATTGTAGCTGGTGTTCTCTCTTTGCTGAAGGAAGAGACCCGGCCTGGAGTAACAACCCATTATCTGGACACTGTAGCTGAAGAATACTGTCGTAATCATGGTGCTGTTCCTGCTTTTAAAGGATATCGAGGATTTCCTGCAAGTCTATGCGCTTCAGTAAACGAGCAGGTTGTACACGGCATCCCCTCTAAAAAAACTATTTTAAAAGAGGGTGACATCCTCTCTGTAGATTTTGGCACCTTGTACCAGGGATTTTACGGAGATTCAGCCATAACATTGCCAGTTGGAAATATTTCGCCAGAAATTGAATACTTGTTACAAGTAACTCGAGAATCTCTGGACAAGGGGATAGAAGAGGTACGAATTGGCAACCGTGTCTCTGATATTTCTCGAGCCGTGCAAAAGCATGCAGAAGAAAATGGATTTTTCGTCGTTCGCCAGTTCGTTGGCCATGGAATCGGCTCGCAGCTGCATGAAGCTCCGGAAGTGCCAAATTATGTAACTCGTCAGTCAAGCCCGAGGCTTATTGAGGGGATGGTTCTTGCGATTGAGCCCATGGTTAATATGGGTACAGAAAAGGTGATAGTGCTTCAGGATCAATGGACTGTGGTCACTGAAGATCGTAAACCGTCGGCACATTTTGAACATACAGTGGCTGTGACTAAGCAGGGGCCAAGAATTTTAAGCCAGAGATAACTGTTTGCCCACAAGCAGTAACGCCGCATTATCCCTTGTATTGAACCATAGTTTTACATAATGGATATGTGGTCGAGGCCGGGGGGGCACAGGTAACAGATACAAGCTATAGAGTGAAACCAGCGGGGATATACAGGCTCCACGTTCGGTTAGGATTTTCTTAGTGCAGTATGCTTAGAAAAGAGTTGATTAATGCTTTTTTTTTTGTTAAAAATTGATCTTTTCGGCTACTCAAAATATATGGGGAGTACATGGCCAAAGAAGAAGCCATAGAAGTTGAAGGAACAATAATAGAGCCATTGCCCAATGCAATGTTTCGGGTTGAACTTGATAATGGGCATAAGGTGCTTGCGCATATCTCTGGAAAAATGAGAATGCATTATATCAAAATATTACCTGGCGACAGAGTCACAGTAGAGTTATCACCATATGATTTAACCAGAGGCCGGGTAACTTTCCGGGCTAAGGGCGGCAAAACAAGGAAATAAGGTAACTGTTCGCAGGGTATGTACCATCCTGGCTGCACTTACTTTATATCTGCATCTGCTTTTAAATCGCCTGGATGAGGGCAGGCGCGACCGGCATGTGCAGTTACTCTGCGCGGCCAGTTATGATCGCCTGAAGATGAGTGAACTGAGAGCAGGTGCTAAATAAAATAATATGGTCAGGTCAGAATTATGAAGGTAAGAGCATCAGTAAAAAAAATGTGTTCCAGTTGCAAGATCCTTAAACGCAAGGGTGTCGTCAGGGTGATTTGCAAGAATAAAAAACATAAGCAACGACAAGGATAACTCTGAACAGAGATCTATTATACAGGGAGAATTATCTTGGCACGAATAGCAGGCATTGACTTACCACGCAGTAAGCATATGGATCGTGCCCTGACCTATATTTATGGGATAGGGCTTACGTCGGCGCGGCAAATTCTTGATAAGGCGGATTTGCCTTATCAGATGAGTAGTGATGATCTCAGCAGTGATGATGTAAATCGAATAAGAAAGATCATTGAGAGCGATTATGTTGTCGAGGGTGATAGACGCCGTGAAGTATCCATGGATATAAAAAGGCATATGGATATGGGCTCGTACAGAGGGAGGAGGCACCGACTTGGGCTCCCTTGCAGAGGTCAGAAGACAAAGAATAATTCCCGCACCAGGAAAGGCCCTAAAAGGGGCGCAGCTGTACGAAAAAAATAATCCCTGGTACCAAGTTAAAAGAATTGCGCGAAACTGAAAGACGGAGCAAGCATGGCAAAGGCAGGCAAGACGGCAGGTAAGACGAAGCGTCGGGAAAAGAAAAATATTACTGAAGGCATCGTGTTTATTTATTCTACCTTTAATAACACTATTGTAACAGTTGCTGATAAACAGGGAAATGCGTTTGCCTGGTCAACAGCCGGTGTGATTGGTTTCAAGGGGTCTAGAAAATCTACCCCTTTTGCTGCCCAGAACGCGTTAAGTGATGCCATTGAAAAGGCAAAAGAGCAGGGGTTAAGAAAAATTGAGGTTCGGGTGAAAGGCCCAGGGCCTGGCCGGGAAGCTGCCTTACGTGCATTAACGTCACTGGATCTGGATGTAACAAAAATAGTTGATGTAACACCTCTTCCGCATAACGGCTGCAAGCCTCCTAAGCGCAGAAGAGTGTAAGCGCAAAAGCAATGTTTCCAGGTATGGGGGGATAATCTTAGCTGGATATACAGGGGCGTCCTGCAGGTTATGTAGACGTGAAAACCTGAAAATGTTTCTTAAAGGTGAGCGTTGTTATTCAGACAAGTGTTCATGTGAACGAAGAGCATTTGGACCGGGGCAACATGGGCAGAACAGGTTCAGAAAAAGCAGAGAGTCTGGAAGGTGGTACCCGTCGAGGTGTCCCAGGCTGGCCTGAAGTTGACCAGAAAAATATGCAGGGAACAGTTAAGGCGTTGCCGAATAGAGAAGAAATTACCATGCCTATTCAGGAGCAACGCATAGTTGAGCTTTATTCCACGTAATTACAACAAGCTATCAGGGAATCATGACACAGGAAATTCAGGATACTAATCCTTTTTATAAAAACTGGCATAATCTCATTACTCCTGAACGTCTTGAAGTAAATGATGAATCGCATACTGATAAATACGGAAAATTTATTTGTCAGCCGTTTGAAAGAGGGTTCGCGACGACGATAGGCAACTCACTTCGCCGGATAATATTGTCTTCCATTCGTGGTGCAGCAATTACTTCTGTCCGGATGGATAATGCGTTGCATGAATTTACGTCTATAAATGGTGTTCAAGAGGATGTTGCCGAGATAATACTTAATCTCAAGCAGGTAAGGCTTAAGCTGAACATACCTGAGAGTAAAACAGTCGTTGTTGAAAAACAGGGTCCAGGGACAGTAACTGCCGGTGACATCAAAGGGGCGCCTGATGTTGATGTTATGAATCCTGAACAGGTCATATGCGCCATCACAGGCGAAACTACCTTTAGAGCCGAGCTTGAGGTGCAGTGGGGGAAAGGGTATGTTCCTGCTGAATTGAACAAAAGGGAAGAGCAGGTTATCGGGACTATACCGATAGATGCAATGTTCTCTCCGGTCGAACGGGTCCAGTACGTAACCAGTCAGGCCAGGGTTGGCCAGAAAACAGACTATGACCGTCTGACTATCGAGATTGAAACAGATGGAAGTGTGCTGCCGGAAGATGCGCTGGCTTATGCCGCCAAGATTTTGAAGGAGCAGATGACAATCTTTATTAATTTTAATGAAGAACAGGCTAAAGCTCCTGAGAGGAAGGAAAGAGATTGTGAAAGCGGTAAGTATCCAGCATTTTTGGACAAGAATGTAGAGGATCTGGAGCTTTCAGTGCGGTCAGCGAATTGCCTGAAAAATGCTCAGATACAGTTTATTGGCCAGCTTGTGCAGAAAACAGATGGTGAAATGTTAAAAACAAAGAATTTTGGCAGAAAATCCCTTAATGAAATAAAGGCGCTGTTACAGGAACATGATTTAACTCTTGGCATGAAGCATGAGGGGTGGGTCTCTCCAGATCAACGTGATAAAGAGGATGAAGTATAACTGATCGCTGGCGAGTCATCTTTGCCTGATCACATTTCCCGCATACTCTTTTCGAGAGAGTGCTTGGCCAAATCCAAGGCATATGTGACCAGATACACGTCAGAAAGAGAAAATAAGGCAGACGTGCAGACCCCATGATCGGTTACGGATGAGGAGATTCCTTGAGTAACTCTCTGTTGATCTCTTATGATTATTGTGACGAAACATTGACAGGACAGGACGATGAGACATCAAAAAGTTGGCCGAAAGTTAGGGCGAACAGCTTCACATAGAAAAGCAATGTTCAGAAATATTGTAACATCGCTGCTGGAACACGAGCGTATCGTAACTACTCTGCCCAAGGCAAAAGAGACAAGGCGCATAGCTGAGAAAATGATCACTCTTGGTAAGCGGGGAGATCTTCATGCCCGCAGGCAGGCGTTGGCGTATATACGATCAAAAAATGTAGTGGCCAAACTCTTTGATGAACTTTCAGAACAATACGCTGAAAGACAGGGCGGGTATACCAGGATTATCAGAACAGGCAACAGATATGGTGACGCAGCGCCAATGGCCATAATTGAGCTTGTTGATTATCAGGATAGACTTGAGGCGGATGAGGACGACGATTAATCAAGTATACTCGTGTAACTACTCACTGAGCATGTGCCGCCCTGGTTTCACGTGTTTTACCTTTTGCCTGCTGTCATCTTGCCTGGATCAGGATAAGCGTTACTGGCAGTTATAGCTCCTCTATGCGGTTAAGCGTGGCCGCCCTGAGATGAGTGAGGCGGGCGCAGCTATTATAATTTTTTCTCAAAAAGCTGGTGTGAGATTACTCATATCAGCTTTTTTTAATGACCAGTTATGATGAGCGATAGTTTCAGCCCAGACCAGCCTCCTGAAGGTCGAACTTCAATACCAGATGATGGTTTTTTCTTTCATTGCCATTCAGAGGTGAGTTGTTTCCTTACCTGCTGTCATGATGTATTAATGTATCTTTTTCCGTATGATGTCATCCGCCTGAAAAGGCGGCTTAGCCTGACCAGTGCTGATTTTCTGCACAAATACGTACGAATAAGTGAGGGAAGTCATCCTTTTTTTCCTGGACTGATGCTGAAAATGTCGAAGCAAAAAGGTGCTCCGTGTCCCTTTTTAGCTAAAACAGGGTGCAGCGTATACCCTGATCGGCCCTCAGCGTGCAGAACGTATCCCCTTGAGCGTGGAGTTGAATGTAAAGGAAATAACAGTCGACTTCAGGCACGTTATTATATGACTCGTCATCCTTATTGCAAAGGACATCAAGAAGAAAAAAAATATACCGTCAAGCGTTGGGAAAGAGAGCAGGGACTGTATGAATACAATATGTATAATGACCTGTGGGCTCAAATTGACGCTCTCTTTTCCACTAATCCCTGGCGTGGGGAGGGACATGCAGGCCCGTTGCAGCAATTAGCTTTTATGGTCTGCTATAATATTGATGAATTTCGACACTATGCAGCAAGGAACGGATTGTTACGGCAATGTGGGCTACCCAGGAAAGAACGTAGAAAAATTGAGCAGGATGATGGAGCCTTGCTTCAGTTCGGGTTTCGCTGGCTACAGAACATCTTGTAGCCTGACTGATGGGACTCTTTATGGCGGCGGCCCCTGTTGTCGTTCTTTTTTTACCCCGGATTTCCGTCACATTAAAATATGTGATGTATTTCTTGCGGACAGACGCAATCTAGTGCATTGTTCTGTATAATGTTACGAAGCTGCGATTTCATCCATTTTATAACGCCACTTAAACACGACAGGGGTTTGATTGATTTCCTCTATCCCCTGGTAAATGCGTTCAACCAACTCCTCTTTTGTATCAACGCGTATATGGCGGAGTACAGTTCGAGTCAGTTTGCTAAAGAAGGATTCGATCAGATTAAGCCACGAACCATGCTTTGGGGTGAACACGAATTGAAACCTATTTGGCTTGGTTTCTAAAAAATTTCGAGTTTCTTTAGACACGTGCGATGAATGATCATCCAGAACCATCCTGATCATGAGATCAGCAGGATATTTTTCATCCAGCATCTCAAGAAACTCTACAAATTCACGACTGCGATGACGATCACGTATCAATGCATGCACCTCACCTGTGTGCAGGTCAATGCCGCCGAGAAGTGAAACCGTTCCAAGTCGCTTGTATTCATAATCT
>PDWJ01004101.1_pt1 | contig 18132 bp, 10 predicted proteins | sample 1430881 | NCBI WGS metagenome assembly PDWJ01 (sample SAMN01162460, study PRJNA174530) | Oral metagenome, whole genome shotgun sequencing project. | biome: Marine environment; feature: Marine mammal; material: Swab sample of the gingival sulcus; isolation source: swab sample of gingival sulcus...
TCCTGTACTGCTGCCTGCCGGTCAATAAGCGCCTGCATTTCATCATCAGACATCGGCTCGGCAAATTTTTCGTTAATCTCGTTAAACTCGTTAAGCAGAGTAACCGTCTCTATCACTCCCTCTTCGGCAATCTCCTTTACCGTTTTTTCCGGGTCAAGTTCAGGCTCCTGCGGCAGATAGTCTACCCGCATTCCGGGGGAGAGGTGGGTCTCGCCGTTAAATTCGGTATCAATGCCGGCAAGAATACGCAGCAGGGTCGATTTGCCGGCACCATTAAGACCGAGCACGCCGATCTTGGCGCCGTAGAAATAGGAAAGAGAGATATCCTTAAGCACAGGCTTATTGTCATAATATTTGCTTACCTTGATCATTGAATAGATGATCTTTTTCTCGTCTGTTGTCATAACATTTTCCTGGTAATGAATGGGATTCTTGCAATATAGATGCTTTCAGGTGCCCCGGATTCCGGCAGGGGCAACTTCCCGCCATAATAGTTTATGGGGAACGTCGTGATCGTGCTGGTTTATCCGAAATACGGTTTGCAGATAGATACTAATATCCCGGAGTTCCGTACTTCATGCTTTGTTATGGCTGAAGGCTATATGGTCCAGCCATGCTGGTTTATCCGAAATACGGTTTGCAGATAGATACTAATATCCCGGAGTTCCGTATTTCATGCTTTGTTATGGCTGAAGGCTATATGGTCCAGCCATGCTGGTTTATCCGTGGTCACCTTGCGATACTGTATAAAAAAAGGGCAGTTGTAACAGAATATTATATAGTTTTCTGGCAATCACAGTCTGGACAGTAATCAATATTGCATAGTTTGTAAATTCGATTCTTAATCTATAAATTTGCTCGGCCAACATAGTAACCACCCACTCCCCATTATGATCAGGAATCCTGTCTTGTTGTGACGGCGTAATCTGAATGGACAGCCTTCAGCCATAACGTGTCACGATCACCATAACCAAACGATGCCACGTATTATGCCTGTGAATTATCAGGACTATTGGTTGCAGCACAATATTTCAAGGTAAACCTTGTCTCGTACACGCCCTTGCGTTGTTCCATCATTCCATAATTCAGCAGCGGGAGAGTGACCATGTATCCTATCAGCAGTTCAGCCAGATCAGATGCAGCATCAACGGCGAAAAAAAACGTTATCGCTTTAATCGCCGTTATCTTTTTCTTCATCTCTCAGGGCGGTTCGCCTGTAACTGCTGTGGAGGTGGAACAGCCTAAACCGATAAAAAAGCGGTTTCCGCTCCAGAAAAAGCCCTCAGGCCAGAAAATGCCCTCAATCTCGAAAAAGCCCGTAATGATCCCTTCGCAACAGGCTGATTTTATTATCCGTGGGGTGGAGCTTGACAGGGATAACCCGACCATAGGAGAACGGGTCAACGTAAACACCACCATCTACAATCTGGGCAGCAGGGGTGCAGAGGGTGTCAAGGTGTTATTTGTCTATCAGGGAAAGCGGCAGGAGAAAACTATCCGCGTTATTCGTTCTCATAAGGCAGTCACCATCTCCTGTCCCATCATTGTCGGCAGACCGGCCGGCCGTCAGGTTATCCGGATAAACATTAACCCGGAGAAACGGATTGCAGAGAGCGACTATAACAACAATAAAGGGGAGATACGTTTTACTGTACGTGGCGGTTCTTCAGAAATTGTCCCAAAGATTATTGACAGGGTTAAAAAGAAACAGCCTCACCGTCTGAAAATCAGGGAAAAATCGTCCACCCCGGCACTCACCCCGGCGCTCACCCCGGCACTCACGCTTATCCCTGATATCACCTCCTTTAAACCCGCTGTGCTGCGGCAGGGCGAGGTGAAATTTGTCAAGATCACCGGCAGGCATCTGGAAAACACCACTTTTGACTTTGGGCCTGGTCTTACCGTCAGCCCGCCCGTTCAAATGGAAAATTTGTCGGCGTTGGTAGAGGTTGATGCCGACTGTCGCCCGGGAATGCGCACGGGAGAGATCATCAAAAACAAAAGAAAATACAGGGCGAGCGCCCCGCTTTATATACGACCTGCCGAATCTTCTGGCCCCAGCCAGCCTGAGACACCCGGCGGGATTTCTGAGCCGCCCGATATAACAGGGGCGTCTCTGCTTAAGGCGCGGCCATCCGTTCTCTATCAGGGGACAACAACGGAGGTCCTCTTAGGGACCAGAAACGTCACCCCGCGTCACCGTTTTGATTTTGGTCCCTGTATCCATCAGGTGGGGCCTCCTGTTTTTAGAGGACCGGACCCTAATGCAACTTATATAATGGAGCTGCCAGAACAGGTAAAGGTGACGTTGAAAACGGATAAAAGTTGTACTCCGAAAAAATACCCAATTTGGGTAAAATATGGCCAAAAAAAAGAGAAGAGCGGGGTAAGTCTGGAGGTGTTGGCCGCAGCAGAACCGGAGCAGACGCCTGAAACACCGGAAGCGGTTCCAGAGGTGCTTGCTGCCCAGCCCGACACGCTGCACCAGGGGCAGACGGAGACAGTTCACTTACAGACCCGAAATATCACTCCGCGTCACCGTTTTGATTTTGGTCCCTGTATCCACCAGGAAGGTGGAGGTGTTGGCCGCAGCAGAACCGGAGCAGACGCCTGAAACACCGGTGGCAGCTCCTGAGGTGCTTGCTGCCCAGCCCGACACGCTGCATCAGGGGCAGACCGAGATGGTGCGTCTTCTCACCAGAAATGTCACGCCCCACCATCGTTTTGATTTCGGGCCCTGTATCCAGCAGGTTGGCTCTCCCCGTTTTTTCCCAACCAGGAAAAAGGCGGCAGTCGAGGTTCAGGTTCGACTCAAAGCCAGTGCCCGCTGTGCCCCGAAAAGATATCCCATTGCGTTGAGATATAAAGGGAAAAGAGAGCAGAGTCAGGCGGCACTGCTGGTGTCCGCCGCTGTGCCGGCAGCAGCTGCCCTCCCGGAAGAAGTCGAAGCGGAGCAGACCGTTAAACCGCAGCTGTTCTCCCTTGACTTCCTGCTGGAGCCTGCAATCTGGGTGCAGGGAGAAGATTATACTGTAACCCTGAAGGGCGAGGGCATTGACCGGCTGGAAAAGATTAGCTTTGGCCCAAATATTACAGCGGGCCCAAGAGTAACCGTTGATGCCACTACTCTGCGTATTCCGCTGCATATTGATGAAATCTCTCCCATCGGCGCCCGCTCGGTAGTGTTGACCATTTCGCCGGAGGATGCAATGACCGAGGAAGAGCTGGAAGCCCTGCAAGCGGCAGCGGCGGCCATGGCGGCAGGGGAAACTCCGCCCGGAGGCGAGGAATGGGCCGAGCAGGGCGGTCAGATTGGTAAGGAAGAGGTGTGGCTCTCCGCCCAGGTTGTGGCGCCGCCGTCAGAGGAAACGCCTGAACCGGAGATGGAGACAGTCGTTATCCCGCCCGGGCCGAAAATTCGTCTGCTCTGGCCGTTATCCTCCCAGGACCCCAATCCCGCTCCAGAAGGAGTAATAGCACCTGGAGAGACAAACGTCCTTCCCCTGCTTTCTGACCATGACTATTTTGCCTGGAAAGCGACCACTGCGGAACAGCCGGAACAATTCCAGCTGCAGATTACCACCAAAGATGGCCGGGTGCTGGCCGAAATCTGGCAGGGAGCGGTTCTTCCTAACTTATCGCAACACTTTTGCAGGCCCTGCGGAAGGAACCCGAGCTTTTTTCGGGGCAGGAAGGCGTTCAGCAGTCTGGAAACGGCGGAGGAGCGGTCAGTGCTGTTGCGCAATCCTCCGGTCTGGCACAGACGGCAGGTGTGGTGGCAGGAATGCAGGTGCAGGCCAATGGAACCGGGTCGCTCGCCTCTATTCAAACAGAGGGTGATGGCACCGGGCAGGATGAAAAGATCTCCCATCAGGTGGTCACCCTCTACTGGCAGGTGCGGGGCTTTACCGATGGGACTCTGGTGGCCTCTTCAGTAAAAAGGCCCTTTTTGCTGGGCGGCATCAGCCCCACCGGCATGCTCTGTGAGATAAGTAATAATGGCCGGAAGCTGCAGGCCATAGCCAGGGGTGAGACACCGAAGGCCGAGGCCACGGAAAAGGAGATTCATGATCTGCTTCTCTATCCGGGACAGACCATGCGTCTCTATGGAGAGTTCACCCTTGCCAACTGCCCCTGGCGGCTTATTGCCCATAATAATGGCGAGAGTAATGTCTCTGGGACCAAAGGATATCTGGAAGTTGCAAGAGACCGTGAGGCAGAGCTTAAAGAGCAGCTAACCAATCCGGGCCAGGAGGTGATAAACCCAAACCCGCCGGGTCTGGAAGGACCAGGCGCTCTCCCGAACTCCGGGCCGGCAGGCGGCGGGTATCAAATCATGTCTTTTCATGGCGGATTTTATCCAGGTCGTTATACGGCAACAGGGTACTCTTTTGACAATCTCTTTGTTGACTGGGGGGATGGCAGTGTTGAACCGCTTTCGGTGGTACTGAAAGAGTCTAAAGAGACTGATGTTTTCGGTTTTGGCGGTAGTGACCCTGGCGGAATCGTCTTCGATTATAATGATGTGTTGCAGCTTGATGTCGAACACAAGTATACCGCCCCGGGAGTCTACTATATCCGGGTCTATGTCCTGCCGGAAGCAAATGCCGGGCAGGCCGGGGCCGTGGCCAATCTGAATAACGAGAATGTTGCCAGTAGCAGTGGAGCTGATTTTTTTGCAAGGCACGGCATTCTTCTGGCCGCGGTGGGCTCTTCCGGGATGCCTGGAAATATCGGTCAGGCAGCAGGCGGCAGTCTGGCTGGCGGTTTTTCCCGTGTTGGTGAAGAGGCCCGGAGTCGGGCCTATCAGGTGTACTGTAACCCCATTGATATCTATGTCAAACAGGACCCGGTAGCCACCGGGCCGCTGCAGTTAAAGGATATCCGTATCACCTCGTTTTCCACCGAGACTGCTGCCGCTGCCGCTGCCCCGCAGCAGGGGAGCGGAGGGGATGAAGGTGGAGAGAGCGGCGGTACTGCTTTCCTGACGGCAAAAAAAATCGGCACTTCAAGAAGACATGGAAATATCAGCACTTCCTGGCCGGCACAAGGCGGGATATCCGAAGCTATTACTCCGCAGGTGGCAGGTCAGGGGGCGGTTGCCGAAGTCTCCGAATGCGATTATGGCCTGTGGGCGGCGGCGGAACTTGATTTTCTGGGGCAGGGCTATGCCGAAGTGACCTGGAAGGTTGATGGCGTGGTTCTGCATCAGGAACGCATTCCGGTTGGTCCGTCAACCTTGCGCTCCGATTTTGGCACGGGCGATACCGAACCCATTATCTCCACCTTTCACCTTGATTCGCCCCGGCTGCCGGTGGATGAACTGGGTCAGAACCAGGAATCCCTTCTCCACAGGGTCGAGGTCTCGGCCAGGGTGGTTGCCGATGATACCATGTCCTTGGTAAACGGTGCGGCCATGGCGGCGGTTATGAATCCTCAGGGAACAGCCCTGGGGGGCAGCCAGCCGGTGGTTCCGGTTTCGGAATCTTCTCTGCAGGTTTCCCCATATAGCAACGCTACGGCGTTTGTTGCCGGGCAGATAAATACCGCGTCCAGGAAAGCCAGCCACAAGTCCAGGTTGAGGCAGTCTGCCTCATCAGGGGACGTCCGGGGCTCTGTCGTTATGCCGGGGCATTCTGTCAGTTCCAGGCCGCGACAATATAAGGTGATCAAAAACCAGCAGGAAAAACCGTGTTATCTGCGCTTTCCGGTGGAAGAGGGCGGGGAGTTTATCATCGCCAATCTCGTTGATATGACCGAGTCCGGCGGTGCCGCAAGTGGCCGGGGCGTGCTGGTGTTTAACCTGCCGGATTCGGCATATAGCACCAAAGAGCATTTTGTTCCGGTCTCCTTTTCCGGCTGGCAGCTGGATGACGAGGCGCGGGTTCTTGTTGGGCAGCTTGATGTGGCCGCGGAAAAATCCATTGATGCCCTGCCGGCGGTTCATATGGAACTGCTGAAACTTTCCGGCGAGGCGGGCGTTCATCTGAACGCGAGTTTTGATATAGAGCTTGCCGATACCACCTATTATCAGGGAACTTCCCAGAGTGTGGCTCCCCAGAAATGGTCCGGGGTAACCGCTCCGCTCAGCCCGCAGGGAGACTGGTATTCACCGGCGCAGGCCATTGAAAACCGGCTCCGGCTGGGCTGGTCTCTGGTGAATATCACCGCAGAAGACGGTGTTTATATTGATTTAAGCCAGAAAGAGGGGCGGAACCCAGGTGCGAAAAATATCAGCGGACCCGCCAATACCCTGTGGGTGGGGGTTGATCTGGGGACGCAGCTTAAGGTCTATCCCTACAGCTTTAATTTAAACAATAATTTCTATCTTGAAGGCAAAAACTGGGGCATTGATGCCCAGGGCGTCTTCGGCAGCTCCCGCACCGACGAGGGCCAGACATTTCCCTTTGGCACCGAGGACGGCACTATCGAGTGGAAGGGGATTGGAGTTGTTGCCGATAAGGGAGATATCACCACCACCTACGACAGTATCACGGTGCATATGACCTGGCCGGAGACAACCCTGAAAGGTGAAAATATTGTCCTGCAATATACCGGTGATACCGTTGAGCCGCAGCTTACCCTGAAACCGCAGGCGCCCATCAGTGAAGATTACGGTCTGGTAACGATGGAGCTTGATGATGTGAAATTTGAATCGCGTTACCTGCTATGGGGGCTGAGCGGGGTACCCACCTTTACCTTCAAGGAGAAGGGCAACGACGATACCTGGACGCTGACCACCGAGCGGCTCTTTTTTACCATGGATAATATCGCCAGTTTTGCCGATAGTACACATTCCAGCAGCAAGAGCGGGCTGACAGGGCATGATATCCCTTCCGGGCTCACTTTCGGTAATGCCGGAATCACTCCTGACGCCAGTACGGTAAAACTTGGGAAGCGGCTTCTTGACTTTACCCACCATGTCCAGCTCTCACTGGGCAGCGCGCTGAATAGTATTGGCACGACCATTAGCTATGCCGTTGCCGGAAACAGCGGCGCTACGATGGAATCGGCAATGCCCGAGATGGGGCCGCTGGAAGGTGAGATCTCCGTTGCCGTGGCTGGTGGCGGAAGGCCTGATGCTACCGAAAGCGATATAACCGGGCTGAAGTATGAGGGAACCCCGGCGATGAAGATGGCCTATCGTCGGCGGTTGCCCCACTATGGGCCGCTGCTGGCCTCCTATCATGCCGCTTCTCCTGCTTTTTGGCAGGGAGGGCTGTATAATGCCTGGATGTATCCAACAGATGATTTTTTCGGTCCCCAGGGTGCCGTTCCCATTCTTCTTGCCGGTACCGACGGCGGCGCTGCTGTGCAATTCTGCGATTCCGACACCTTTAGCGGCCATGTCAATACCTCCCTGCTCGGCTCTTCGGAGAAATTTGAAATGAGCTTCCGGTACGGGAAAAAAAACGGGAAGGACTACTGGAAGATGGCGGTTCTCACTCAGGCACTCCCGGGGATCCCTGTCTTCGCCGGAGTCTTTGCCCAGCCCCTTGGTGGCGGTATAGGCTATAATCTGGATGGTGACACGATTCTTGGGCATAGTGACTGCTCTGATCCAGGCAATTTCGGGCTCAGCATCGCCTTGAAGGCGAAAATCTATACCGCTGCAAAAGATGTCTTTGCCGGCGATGGAGAGCTTCGCGTCAAGGTTGGGCAAGAGAGGGTCGAGGTTGAACTCGATAATGTGACCCTTGTTGGTATAAATATGGGTGTAAAGGCGAAAACGATATTTTCATCATCGATCTTCCAGTCAACACTGGCTGTGGAGAAGACATTCTTTAACGATCTTATCTATATTAACGGCGGAGCCGGCATAGAGCTTTCCGATAACTGGCATGCCTATATCGGTACCCTCCCGACAATATCTGGAGAAGGATCTTATGACTATAATGATGTTGGCTATGCCACGGCAAGTTTGAAGAACTTGCCGGTAGTGAATAAGCTTGATGGCGGAGCCAAGATGCAGTTCAGCGAAGATGGCTTTAAAACCGATATGTATGCAGGATTTGATCTGAAATCGGGTAAAGTTATGGATTGCCAACTTAGTCTTTACGCTGATGCGACAGGTGCGTTGCTAATCACTGTGCCCGGGTTTACTTTTTACGGCTCTTTGGGCATGGAAACTGGTGTAACATTTGAGAATCCGGTACATAATCTGAATATTTCTGCGGGAGCTCAATTCGATTTTGGATGCTGCTCCCCGGTGTTACTCCGAACGAGAGTCTGGGTCAATACGGGTTGTGTGCTGTTTCTCAAGGCCAAAGGAGGGGTAAGTCTTGAAATTGCGCCTGAATTCTCATTCTCTCCCTTGATAAAGATTCGTGGTTGCGGTCCTCTTTAGTCAAAGGCCCGGGCGGGATGGAAAAAACGCGGCAATAGCATGACAGCATGGCAGCATGGCGTAAAAAACTTTTATATGGAGCATATCATGAATCATACCTCCAGAAAAATATATCTTGTGATACTTGGTGTTCTGGCTCTGGTGGCGGGCCTTACCCTCTCTGTCTGCCGGGCGCAGGAGCCTGAGCCGGGCATGGTTTGCGATGGCGATGGGTCGGGCCGGGTCTTTTTCTTCTGGGCGCCGACCGGGGATATCTTTCCCGACCGGGGCTGGCAGCTGCGCAGATTGAGCGATAAAACCATTGTCAAGAGGTGGCAGGCCGCAAGCCGCCTGCCGGCCCTGCGCCGCCTGCGGCCGAAAAAGGCCGAAGAGGCAGAGGCCCTGTTCACCGGATATCCGATTTCTAACAAGGAAGAGAAAGAGACTGTTCTGGGCCTGATTCTGTTTGGTACCGGGCTTGATTTTGCGATGGCCCGGGCGATGGGGCTGGGCTGTGTGCTGGAGGCGGAAAAAGGGGAGCATCGTTACGCCCTTGAACTTACCGACAGATCGGGAAAGGTGGTAAAAAAACGGTGGGTCAGTCCGCCGGTGGACGGCTGGCGGATGGATCATCCGCCGGCGGTTCCCACTGATTTCCGGGGCACTTCGAGAAAAAGAGATATTGCCCTATGGTGGCAGCCGCCTTCCGGGGCAGCGCAGAAGATGGTGGTTCCCGTCGCATCTTTTTCCATAGAAAGAAAAAATATCCGCGGCAACTGGGAGCGTATTGGTAGTGCGGAAAATATCCGTATCGAGTCTGAAACCGCCGAAGGGGAAAAAAGACCTGCTCCGCCCCAGTATATTGACAGGACCGCCCCGCTGGAGAGGGAGTCAGAATACCGGATTCGTTCCATTGACCTCTTTGGCCGCCGTTCCCCATCGGTAAAGACCAGGGTCTTCTTTGCCGATGTTACCGCCCTGCTGCCGCCGAAAGGCTTTATAGCAGAAGAAAAACGTAATGCGGTAAAACTTGAGTGGCGGCAACCGGATTCTCCGTTTACCGCCGGATATGTGCTGGAGCGGCAGATTATCGGCCTCAAGAAACCCTGGGATCTGCTTACCCCCGACGGGCTGTCGCGAAAAGAGCTTTCTTACACCGATACCACGGCGGTGGGCGGTATCAACTATAGATACCGTATCCGGTCGATGAATCCACGGGGCAAGGTGGGAGAAGAGGGCAGTACCGCCGCAGTTACGCCGCTGACCACGGGGCCGCCGCCCCGGCCCGAAAAACTTCAGGCCAAAGTCGATACCCTTGGCGTCTCCCTGGAATGGGATGCGGGCGGTGAAGCTGTCGGTCACAGCATTGTGGAACGCCGCCCTTCCGGTACCCGGCAATGGGAGCGTATCTCGTCCGCGTTGTACAGGGCGGCACAGTACCGGGACCCTTTTCCGATCAATACCATCGGTGCCTATGATTATCGGGTTATCACTGTTGGTCTTGACGGGAAAAAGAGCAAGCCGTCAAAGGAAATTACCGTGAAACTGCTGGGTAAGCCGGTGATTCCGGTACCCTATCTGCAGGAGGTGCGCAGTGATAAGGGGGAAGTGGAGCTCACCTTCAAACCGGGAGCGGGCAATGGCGCAAAGCTGACCAAAAGTTTTCTTGTGGTACGCGGCAATGACCCAAAGGATGTTGGTCTCATTATCGGTGAGCCGATAAAAGGCAGCAAGACCTCCTTCACCGATACCATGGTGCTGCCCGGCGAAGACTACTGGTATGGACTGATCGCCGTTGGCGAGGACGGCCGCCGTAGCAAGATGAGCCAGACCCGGATGGTGCGGGTTGCGCCAAAGAAGATTCCCCAGGCGGCAAGGCCCCGCTGCACCTTTAAAAAAGAGCCTTTTCCCCGGGTGGAAATCACCTTTAAAAAGCCGCCGCGGTTTCTGCTGGCCGCCGTTGTACGCAAGGCAGACGGACAGGACCGTTGGTACACCATTGCCGATAATCTTCAGGAAGACAGGATTATTGATGCCGACCCGCCCCGGTCTGGAGATGTTTCGTATGCGGTTTTTTACAAGAGCGAAAAAGGTGCTGTGGGTGAGCTTTCAGAGAGTCGCATGGTCGCTATCGAAAACTGAAGCAAGGAGGGTTTCATGGAAAGAAAGGGTCTTTTATGGGGCTTGATCTGGTTACTGGCACTGTGCTGTACAGGGATGGTGGGCGTTATACCGATTCTTGCTGAAGAGACAGGGGATATAGATCTCACCCTGCTCTCACCTCTTCCCGGAGTGACAACGGTTGTCCGCAAGCCGACAATCACCTTCAGAAGTTCCGAGCTTCTTGATAGAGAGAGCCTGCTGGTTATTCTGGATGATCATGATATCTCCGCGCTGGTTACCCAGAAAGAGGGTATCTATTCCTGTGCCATCCTGCAGCCGCTGCCGACAGGAAATCATCGCCTTTATATTACCGCCTATGGACAGAGCGGCCAGGAAGTGGAGAAAGAGTTCTCCTTTGTCACTCGACAGAGTGCGATGTTTGAGGAGATCCACAGTGATAACCGGTTGTCGGTAACGATGAAAGGGCTGCTTGATCAGAGCCGCGAGGGAGAGGAGATGGCTGAAACTACTGGCTCTTCCGTTGAAAGCAATGTGCAGGAGGAGCAGGGATTTTCCCAATCTCCAGATATCTCGGTAGATACAACCATAAGCAGTGAATCCGGGTTTAAGGAGGGGCGACTGCAGAGTTCACTGCAGGCCAATCTGCGCTATTTTGAACAGAACAAGAAACTGGCACAGCCCCAGAAAAAAGGAGTCAACCTGGTAAATTTTCTCCTCTCCTCCCGTTATGGTGGCGAACGTAATTTTCTGTCGGCAGAGCTGGGAGATACCACTGTCGACGGTTCGGAAAACACCATCGGTTCCCTGAGCAGACGTGGGCTTAAGGCAGAACTTACCGTCGGCGATTTTATGGTGCAGGGTTTTGGTGTGCTCGGTGCCGAGAAACTCTCCGGAGGAGAAGATGGTGATGAAATGGGGCTTGGCTTTGATGCCAATGACCATATAATGGGCGCCTTGCTGCAGGGGAAATTTCTTGACGAGCGGCTGCGTGCCAGGGTTCTCTATATCAATGGCGGACAGCAGGAAGACTCGCTGGGCGAATGGAGCGACAGGGAGAATCGCAGAGGTGATGTCAGCGGGCTGGTTCTCACCGGTGAGCTGCTTGGTGAGAAGCTTGTTGTCGAGGGGGAGTATGATATCTCCTCTTTCAGCTATGATACCTACGATCTCAATGGAACAGAAGAGAAGGAGGACAAGGCCTATCGCCTCAAGGCGGGCGGCAATGCCGGGGTCTACCAGTATGAGCTGAGCTATAAATATTTTGGCCCCTGTTATCAGGTGGTGGGCGGCAGGGCGCTGCAGGACTGGGCCGGATTCGAGCTGAGCGCCTCCCGTAATGGCGAGGAACATGGCTTGCAACTCTTTTCCAGTTACTCTCACGATAATGTTGAAGATGATCCTCTCTATGCAACGCTTTACTCCTTTACCTCCGGTCTGGGCTGGAACTATTCAGGCTGGGAACATCTTCCCTTTGGTCTGCAGGTGGAATATACCAGTCAGCAGTCGGAAGATGAACCTATGGCGGAACAGGAGACCTCAATGCAGACCTCAACCATTAGCGGCGATATCAGCTATCTTGATGAGAACTGGAGTCTTTCCCTGATGTCGAGTTATTCCGAACAGGATGACCGTACCGAAGCCGATTATGATACCAGGTTGTTTTCCATCGGTTTGACACCCGCTTATACCACTGAATTTCTCTCTCTGTTTGCGTCCTGGAATTTCAACAGCTCATGGGATCTCTCCACGGATGTTCGCTTTGATACCAATACACTGACCCTTGATGCCAGCACCTCCCTTTTCGATAATACCTTGAGCATTGAAGCGGGAGCGACATATGATATTACCACCGCCGATGATGACAGTGCCGAAACGGATACTCTTTCCCTTTATACGCGGCTGAATTATACTGTTGAGCGGCTATGGAAACTGGAAAACAGCACCATAGCCCTTGAATGTACCCATAACTATCAGGAGGATGGTATCATTGATACCACCAGGGAGAATACGGTTTTTTCCGTGGTGCTTACCTCTTCACTTTCCCTTTCCCTGTAGGAGGATTCGATGAAAAACAGAATTTTACAGCGCCCATATCTTATGACAGGATGGATTATCGGTACACTGTTGCTTCTGTTGCTGCCTGCTGTTTCCCTGGCTAATAGTCTGACTGCAGACAAGATGATAGCGGCACCGGGTGAGCCGATAACCTTTACTTCTACCTTTCATTTTAGTAGTACATCCCCATATGGAATTTTCCGAATATACTTGGATTTTGGTGACGGAAAAAAGTTCCATATGCAAATAGATGGCTACGAAGGGCAGATACAAACTTTCCGCAGAAAACATAGCTATGCAAAAGAGGGGGTTTATACTGTCCATTTGGTACACAGTGATGGCTATGGGCTACAACAGGTTTTTAATTCACCAGTTTTACCAGCTATTCAGGTGAAAATAGTTGCCAAATCATCAGATAAAGATACCGCAATATCAGATAAACTGCCGGAAGGTGTGGTTGGTGAAGAGTATGAACACTCCCTGCATGAAAATTTTGGAAAGGATATCCGCAGCTGGCGGATTGTTGGCAACCGTCTTCCTCCCGGGCTTTCCATGGACAGAAAGGGGATGATATCCGGCGTACCAACTAAAGCCGGAAATTATCCTTTTACAATAGAGGCACGAAAAGGGAGTGAAGCCATTACCCATGAGTTTACCCTTATCGTTAAACCGGGAGTAGTTGCAATAAAGACACAACCTGAAACAATTTACCTCTCACAGAGGCCGCAGATGCAGCGTCTGTTATTTGAAGTGGTTAAGCCGACAGAACCTTTTAATGATATTGTACGTTCGCAGCGGGGAGAGTTTGTGCAAAATGGCAGGGTGATCGGTTTTGGGGGCCGACCGCTGAGTATTAATCTTAATCAGCCCCGGCCGCAGGTAGCGGAAACAGTGACTGTTCCCCCTGCGGTGTTACAGGCGGTACGCGCTTCGGGCAACCCCCAGTTTTCCTATCGACGGAATTTTACTTCCCGTAATTTTGAAGAGGGGCGTGGTGAATCGGAAGTCACCTTTCGCACCTCTGCCGCGGGTCAGTTGCGCATTACCGGATTACGGGTCTATTTTCCGCAGAATAACCGGCCCCAGATTATGGTACAGCGTAATGAACGCGGGCTTACCGGGGCAATTGATATCGACTATAACGGGTCAGGAATGCTGAAAGGATACTGGCAGGTGGATAACCGCAGGCTCCAGCATATACAGAAGAATCTCTTTTATGGCAAGGTGCTGACCCTGAAAACACCAGAAATTCCACCGCTGCCCACCTATTCGGAAGGGGCGCATCGCCTGCGTTTTGTTATTACCGAGCCGAAATTTTCTTCAGGGGATAATTTCAAGTTTCCAGAGGCGTTTTATTATGTGGAAGGAGGCCGGGCAGCGGTTGTCACCGCTATAGAGGCTGTTTCTCCCGCCGATCGTGAGAGAATTGATGCCGCCAGCGCTCTGTTCTCCTGGTCGCCGGTTACCGGAAGTATCTCCTCTCTTATCGAGTTTTTTGTAAAAGGAGAGAAGGTGCCGATTTTTTCAGCATATAGCAGAGGAAACTCCTATATCTTACCTCCTGTCGTTATCAAACAGCGGTTTTCGGATACCTCTCGCAGTTATCAATGGCAGGTAAAGAGTTTTAATAAGGCTGAGGAGATAAACGGTGAAAGCGGGCTGCAGGAGTTCTCTGTTAAACAGGGGGAGTAGTCAGCAGGAAATAAGGAATTGGTTTTTTCATACCTCTTCTCCGCAAGGCGCCCGGTCATGGTTTGCCGGGGCGCCTTGTAACGGAGACTCGTGGAAAAATCGCCCACCCTCAGGGAACTCCGGTTCTGTCTGGCAACTGACCATGCCGGCAGCTTGCCCCTTTGCAAACCTCTATCTTTTGCACTTTTTATGACAAACCAGCCTTTAATTACATAACCATCTCATCTCTTGTAGTAACTCCTTTTTATTTATCCTTCCCAATAAAGAAAGTTTCGCCTCAATTATTTATATTTTCCAATCTTTTATGGTCGCGAACAGGTTTAAATCCTATGGGCGGTCATACAGAATGTTTTCTATTATCTTTTTTTTCAATTCTGGCGAATACATTCACTATGTTGTCTATTGAAAAAAGTGTGGAACAATGATAGAAACAGGAGGGGAAGAAAAACCTGTTAACCCGAATCTCTCATGGTTTTTTTTGCTTTCGGCTGAAGCAGAACAGAGTGATTGTTTCGTCTGGCTGGGGTCGCTGATTTTTGGCTATAACAAAAAAACAGAACCCGAACTTCAGGGCATGATCTTCTGTCTGTGAAAGCGGAGTTTCAGGTAACAACAGACCCGGGGCGTTATCCCCCCGCGATCTGTTCACGGAGAGGGCGCATTGTTCAATCACCTTAACATGCAGGAGGAAACATGAAGAAAATCTTTGTACCTGCCTTGGCTTGCGTTACGGCTTATTGCACGATGATGGCTTGTAACGTCAATGCTCAGGGGGGCCCCAAACAGGAGCCTCTCCCCAAGGCAACAACCATTGCCGAGCTTGCAGCTCGCTATGATTCCAGTAAATGTATGGAGTGCCATGAAGAGGCGCATGAGGAATGGGAGGAGTCATTACATGCCCGTTCAATCCTTGGCACACCGCGTACTGCCCCCACCATTATCACCGCAATTGAAAAAGGATTGAAAAAATTTCCTTATTCCGGGGTAAAGGATGACAGCGATATAACTGTTGAGCATCTTATGATCTGTATGAAATGCCATCTGCCGCAGTTAAGAGAGGCGACGGATGATGTCGCCAGAGAGATCGTTGCCACAATAAGGGCCTGGATGAAAGCCTCCAGGGAGGGTGACGAGGATAAGGCGGAAGAACTTGAAGAGACCATTGCCAGCCTGAATATCGGCTGTATGGTCTGCCATAACAGCATGGCGCTTATCCATAAGTATGTCGACGGCTATCCCCAGCGTGATACGGTATATGGCACCACGGAAGGGGAACATGATGCTGAGGATTTTCCGAAAATGGCTGTTGCTCCGGCCCTGGGAGAAGCGATCCTGTGTGGCCAATGTCATGGCCAGGGGCCCAATTTTGAACTGGATCATCCCTCTCAATGTGCGACCCTCTACAGTAGTTATCTCTTCTCCTATGTTGCCCATGGCGGGAGTAAAACCTGCCAGGAGTGCCATATGAAAGAGTCCGGGCTTGGTCATAATATGCAGGCCTATCGTGATGAGACGATGATCGAGAAGGCTCTTGATATCTCTGTGGAGGCCCGTTCTCTGTTCTGGAGAAAGAATAAGAAAGAGGGGGTGTTACCACTTGGTGTTATCGATGTCAGTATGTATAACAAGGCAGGGCACGCGATCCCGGACGGCTGACCGACTCCAAACCGGCTGGTCCTGGAAGTGACCGCGAAAACAAGTGAAGGCAAAGAGATATTCAAGGATCAAAGGGTGTATATGCCGTATCCCGGACGTTTGGGACGGGGCAAGGAGATGGGTCGAGGCCCCTATGAGAAGAGCGGTATCTTAAGAGAGACAAGTATCCCGCCTCTTACCAAGATCCATGAAACATTTGAGATTGTCTACCCCTATGAAGATGCCAAAAAGGGTGATACCACCAGAAGAGAGCTGCTTGAAGACGAACTCACCGTCTCGGTTGTTCTCTGGTATGTTCCCTTTGGCGAATTTGACGGCAACGAGGTCGCCTTTTTTGAGGAGGAGAAAAAGATTGATCTGAAAACCGAATGGGTATGGCGATAGCCTGATTGCTGCAGGCTGGCGGATGGTTGACTGGCCTGCCAGCCTGCAGACTGGCTGGAGCCCCATGCCGGTTTATCAGGACGGGGTGCAGGCAGGTTACTCCGTTTTTGATGGATGCTGTCTTTTTACGATCAAGGAAAAAACAGCACAAAAGGAGATGGTTCGATGAGTTCTCTTTTTGTGCTGTTGTCTTTAGAGCAGAGTCTGCTGCTGGTGGTAGTTCCCCGTATAAAACTCATAAAGCGCCCGGTAGCAAAGCCAGGGGTCAACAGCACCGGTGAACTCCCGGATAGAGTGCATGGCAAGGGTGGCGGCACCGACATCGACGGTGTTGATGCCAAGACGGGCAGCGGTCATCGGGCCAATGGTCGACCCGCAGGGCATATCGTTGCGCATAACAAATTTCTGTACGGGTAATCCCGCGCCGCGGCAGATCGCGCTGAAGATTGCCGCCGTCAGTCCGTTTGTGGCATATCGCTGGTTGGCGTTAAATTTGATGACCGGGCCATGGTTAAGCAGAATCTCATGGCTGACATCACCTTTTTCCGGATGATTGGGATGGCTGGCATGGGCACTGTCCAGTTCCTCATGGTTTGCGCAGAAAAGCAGGGTATTCTTCTGCCGTTTATCGCCGCTTATCGCCTGCAGCCCGGCAAAGCAGCTTAACAGATTATCGAGTCTGCCGGCACTGATAAACTCTCTCTCTGCACCGGTAAGAGCCGGAGGGTTCGTATCATGGCAGAACAGATCAAAATCTGTGATTACGGCTTCTTTGTTGCAGTCGGGATACTCCCTGTACAGCTGCTCTGCAAGCAGGGCGGCAAACTCTTTTTTCTCGTTCTGCGTAAAGAGCGGCGCAATCTGATTCTGTTTATCAATCTTTGCCCCATCGTTTGCCTCCCGGTTCAGATGGATGGCAAGGCTCGGGATTGAGAGTATGGGGCGGCCAAAGTTAAGCAGACAGGTTTTGGGGCGGGCGCTGTTATGCTGCTGCACAAAAACCCTGCCGGCAATGGAGAGATCGCGGTCAAACCAGGTGGAGAGCAGGGCGCCGCCGTAGATCTCCACCGCCAGCCGTTTCAGCTTCCCCGCTGTCCCTTTTTGCTCCATTGCCGGTTTGATCTGCAGGCAGGGGCTGTCGGTATGGGCGCCGACAACACGAAACCCGTCTGCCAGCTGCTCCTGATCACCAATGGTGAAGGCGATAATGGCGGCATCGTCTCGTACCACATAGTATGCGCCGCCGGCCTCTGTCTGCCAGCCCTGCTGCTCAAAAAGTCTGCGGAAGCCCCTTTTTTCAAGGTGCCGCGTCATCTCCTGCACTGCATGAAAAGGACTTGCTGCCGCCGCAAGAAATGGCAAAAACTGTTCATTATACTGCTGATATTGCCGTATCATATTGTTACTGCTGGTATTTTTTCTGAAGCAGATAGAGTTTATCGAGATATTGCTTACGGAACTTAAGGCTGTTGCCGCCATTTTCCATCTCGTCAATAAGGGCGTTGATTGCCGGCCGGATATCGGTACCGTGGGGACTGTCATGCCGGTCATTCGCCTTGTCGAGAATAGAGATCGCATAGTAGGTGACCACCATTCTGGAGGAGGAGTCCCGGCGAAACAGATAGAGCCGCCCGCCTACCGTATCAAGAAAGAAGGTGGCATAATCGTATAGCGCCTTGCCATCATATGTTATGGCGAGGGTCTTCTCCAGCTGCTCCTTATTTTCACTAAGAAGGTAGAGTGCCTGCATAATATCTTCAACCTGTCCCCGCTCCTGATGCAGGATTCCCTTAAGAAGCAGCACATTCTCTCTGCCGAGAACCCGGAAAAAATGGGCGGTATTTTTCAGCAGGGTGAAGAGATCATCTGTTTCACTGACAACCACCGGCGGGTTA
>PDWJ01003734.1_pt1 | contig 18127 bp, 16 predicted proteins | sample 1430881 | NCBI WGS metagenome assembly PDWJ01 (sample SAMN01162460, study PRJNA174530) | Oral metagenome, whole genome shotgun sequencing project. | biome: Marine environment; feature: Marine mammal; material: Swab sample of the gingival sulcus; isolation source: swab sample of gingival sulcus...
GAACCGGGCGGCGCGCTCATATTGGTAGGCGTCGGGGTGGTCGCGAACGTCCTGGGCAAGCCTCTCAGGGTCAATCTTGCGGATTTTCCGGCGCTCATAGGGCTTTGGATGCAGGCGTTTTGACCACCGTTTGAGCGAGGCAACGCCGACGCCGAAGCGCTCGGATGTTTCTTCAAAGCTCAGCCCCTCCTGTTCCCGGATGGACAGGGCGTGGCGGCGGAAAGAAATGGGATAGGTCGTGGGGGATAGTATCATAAAATTAACGTTTGGCTATAGCGTTGCGTCCTGATCAGAGAAGCGCACATTGCAGGGGCAATCAGTCAAGGTCTCAAATTCTGTCCGAATATGTCCGATCGGGGTTAGCTGCAACTCATGGAAAGAGGGACTCATTGTGTTGGTAACTCCTATTTGAAAACGGATGCTCATGCTCAGACAAGGATCGCTTTCGTGTAGCATGAACATGCCCTGGCGTTCTTTCGTCATTTTGCCAAATAATATCGCAATCCGGCCAAACCCGAGCTAAGTACATGGTCTTGACAGCGCTTTGCCCTATAAGGCACAAATCCGACAGCACTTCGGCAACCAAGGTGATGTGTCCCGCTGGTCAGATTTGCGGGGTCGTAAATTAGCCTCTTGGTCTCACGTGTGAAAATACCCGCTTAAATGAAGGAGTAAGACATGCGTGTTTCACGTTTCCCCCCCATAACGGCCTGCGCCGGAACAGTCCTGTGCGCCGCTGTGCTTTGTGGCGCTGCGCCCATGACGATGGCAGACCCGATCACCTTTACCGACATGGCCAATCGCGAGGTTACGCTGGATGGCGTGCCCCAGCGCGTTGTCAGTGCCGCTTCGCCTGCCGGTTCGATGGTTGTGACCGTCACCGAAAATGGCGAAACTCTGGTCGGCACAACCCCCAATTCGCATGGCGCAATCAAAGAGGGTGTGCTGGACGAGTTTTTCCCGGCGTTGGACAATCTGCGGTCTGATTTCCTGCCAGCAAATGGCTCGGTCAATATCGAAGCAGTCCTGCAGATGGAGCCCGATCTGGTGCTGCAATGGGCGCGTGATGAAAAGAGCATTGCAGCGTTGGAGGCCGCGGGCCTGACGGTTGCTGGAATGCGCTATGCCAAGCTCGATATTGCCAAAAACTGGCTGACCGATCTGGGGATCATGTTCGAGCGTTCCGACAAGGTTGATGAAATCTTGGCCTGGCATGACCGGCGCTATCAGGAGATCATCGCCAAAACCGGCACCATTGCCGAGGAGGACAAGCCATCGGTGCTGTATCTTCTTGCTCCGATGCGCGCCGCCGGGCCCGGCAGCCATTTTCAGTTTTTCATGGATACCGCCGGGGCTAAAAACGCACTGCCGGTGGATGGCAAGTTTGTTGACCTCGACCCGGAAATGCTCTTGCTGGCCAACCCGGACATCATTTGGCTGTTTGGATTCAACATGAAGATGCTGCCGGAAACAATCTATAACAATCCGCTCTATGCCGATATCAATGCGGTAAAGAACCGCCGGATTTACAAGGTGCCCGTGGGGGGCGACCGCTGGGATCCGCCGAACCAGGAATTTCCGCTGGGTTGGGAATGGTTTACCCGCACAGCCCACCCCGACCTGCTGCCCGGTTCGATCCGTGACAGCATCCGGGCGGCTTACCCTATGCTTTACGGGCACACCCCGACGGATGAGCAACTGGACATGATGCTGCGGGTCGGGATCAATGCGGGTGCCGCCGATTATGAGACCATCGTGCGCTAATTCGCTTTCGCGCGCAGACCGGGCCGGGGCGATGTCACCGGCCCGGGCAATGATAACATGACGACCAGGCGGCAGGTAAATTCCGAATATGAAAGACACGCACACGCAAAACAGCACGGCAAGTGGTTCCCCCATCACGATGATGGCTCCGTTTTTCGCGGGCAAGAGCGGCTATTTTCTGCAAATCCTTTTGCTGTTTCTTGTGCTGGGTGCCACGCTGATTTTTGCCCTGTCTGCGGGGCGCTATCCGGTGGCCTTTGGCACGGTGATCCGCATTCTGGTGGATAACGTCTTTAGCCTTGCCGCGGCAGACGGCAGTAGTTGGGAACTGGTCGAAGAACGTGTGGTGGAACTGGTGCGCCTGCCGCGTATTCTGGTGGCCGGGATGTGCGGAGCGGCGCTGTCGCTTTCCGGCGCAGCCTTGCAGGGGATGTTTCGCAACCCTTTGGTCGGGCCGCAAATTATCGGTGTGTCATCTGGGGCGGCCTTTGGCGGCGTGCTGGCAATCCTGTTCATGTTTTCCGATTTTTACATCCCGGTTTTTGCCTTTGCTTTCGGCGTGTTGGCGCTGTTGATAACCATGAGCGTGGCCCGCGCGGGTGGTGGTAAGAATATCCTGTCGCTGGTGCTGGGCGGTATTGTTACCTCGGCTTTTTTTGCCTCGCTGGTGTCGTTGGTCAAATACACGGCCGACCCCGATGATGTGCTGCCCACCATCGTTTACTGGCTGCTCGGTTCCTATAATGAATCCGGATTCCGCGATGTGTTGTTCATTCTGATCCCGATGCTCACCGCCGGCCTGGTGATTTACAAGATGCGCTACCTGATCAACATTCTGTCGCTCGGCGAAGAAGAGGCCCGTTCGCTGGGCATCAATGTCGATTTCAGCCGTTGGGTGATTTTGCTGTGTTCGGCGGTGATCATCTCGGCCACGGTGTCGGTCAGCGGTATCGTCGGCTGGGTTGGCCTGATTATCCCGCATTTTGCCCGCATGATCACCGGTGCCAACCACTGGGGGCACCGATCTTTGGCTGGTTGCTGTATCGCACGCAAATGAAGGGCTGGAGCAATGATTGAGGTTGACAATATCAGCTACAAATACCCTCGTGCTAAACAGTCGATCTTTGAGGGGCATAGCTTCTCGTTGCAAAAAGGAGAGATCATGGCGGTGCTAGGGCCGAATGGCTCGGGCAAGACCACCCTGATCAAGACGCTGCTGGGCCTGTTGCCGATCAGCTCGGGCACAATCCAGATTGAAGGACACCGCTCTTATGTGCCGCAGGAAACCCTGAGCCCGTTCGATTATTCGGTGCGCGAAATCGTGGTTATGGGGGCCAGCGGACAAAACGGGCTGTTTGCCGCCCCGGGCAAGCGCGACTTTGAAAAGACCGAAAAGGCGCTGGAGAAAGTCGGGATGCTGGACCTGATCAATGACAGTTTCGCCCAGCTCAGCGGCGGACAAAAGCAGATGGTGTTAATTGCGCGTGCCTTGGTTTCGAACCCGGATCTGATGATTCTGGACGAACCCACCTCGGCTCTCGACTACCACAATCAGGACAGGGTTCTGCAATCCATGGCCGATGTGGCGCGACAGGGCAAGGCCGTGATCTTCACCACCCACTGCCCGCATCAGGCGCTGCATGTGTCACACAAGGTGCTGTTGGTGCGCAAATTTGCCAAAAGTATCTACGGACCGGCCCAGGAAATCCTGAACGAGGGCAATCTGAGCCAGCTTTATCAGCTTCCTATTTCCCGCCACAGCCTTCAGGACGGCGATATCATCGTGCCTAGCTACAATCGTAACGCCCGCGCCTGAGGCCGGACATGATTTTAACGCAAATACGCATTCTGAAGGTCTTACTCGCCACCAGCGTGCGAAAAATCTCACTTACAAGGCCTGAAATGGGCGTGAAATAGCCGATGGGAGTAGATTTTGATCTCAAAATCCACGAAGCATCAGCGGAAAGTCAAAGACCTACAGCCAAAAAGCACAATCAGAATTGTGTCGTTTGGTTACATGGTAAACTTCTTGAATGGGTGCGGCTTAGTGAGCGATACGGTGCGGATAAGTTTGCGCTTTCTGGGAAATCAGGAGGCCATGGTAAAATTTCCGGAAACGGGTGGGGTATGAGAATCGAGGAAATCTATTAACCCCTTGCCAGGAAGAGAAGCCGCCATGCGCAAAAGTCTAATCCTGTTTCTTAATTCTATAGGGCTCGCCATTTCTTCTATTTTGACCCGGCGTGCAAATGATGTGAGCGCCCCACTGAAATCATCTTTACTTGCAATGACTCTGTCTCAGTGACGAGGTTTGTCTTTGGGACGAAGGCGCAAAGATTCCAGCAATATTTTCCGCACATCAATCTCTTCATTGACAGACGTGAACACAACCCTGTCGACTAGAGTGACATCGCTTTAATCTGCAACACCGCGTATCAAAATTCACGTTCGAAATCAACAGGATGCTGATTGAGAGGCAGGGAATTTTGATTCAGATTTGGCGATTTCTGCTCTAAAGAACGGATCACCGCAACAGCCGTCAACCGCATCATGCTCGCTTCTACAGGTCTTTGCGTAGAACCTACCCGCCCCTGGACACATTGCACGCAAATCTCAGTTCCTCAGATTTACTGAGGAAAGCACTCAGGTATTACAATTGGCGAACGGCATCCTGTTGCGCGTAAAGTTATGTAAACGCGGAGGACAGTATGACAGACACCGGAGCCATAACCCTCAAACCCATCGGCAAGGTAAGGACGAGCTATGAACGCCTCGCCGATTGCCCGCCGACCGGTCATGCCAATCCGGATGATAGCGTATTGGAACTGGACGACTGGTTTGCGGATGGCCTTTTGAATGCTGAACTTTCGACCCATCTGATCGTACTCTATTGGTTTGACCGGGCCGACCGTACTGCGTTGCACCGAAAGACCCGCCCCGGAGAGGTCAGGCGTGGTGTGTTCGCCAGCCGGACGCCGCATCGCCCCAATCCGATCGCTTTGAGCGTCGTGCGTCTGCTGGCCCATGAAGGCAACCGGCTGAGGGTTAGCGGGCTCGATTGTCTCGATGGCACGGCTATCCTTGATATCAAGATTTACGACCCCCACACCGACTGCATCCCCGAGGCCAGGCTGGATTTCGAAAGCTACTGCCATCAATCCACTTGTGGGTGTCACGCCGTGCCAACAGCGCAAAACGCGGAGAATTGACATGCTGACAAGACGTTCTGTTCTGGCTGGGTTTGCCGCGTTGGGCTATATGGCAGTCGCCCCCGCGGGCGCAATGGCGGAAGATGACAGGCCGCTGGTTATCACCGATGCGCGCGGCGACTACGGGTTGCTGGCCCCCTATGCTCATATGATCCGTGGGCCGGGTTATCTCTATACCAGTTATGTTTTCGATGCGCTGCTCGATCAGGATACCGATGGGGCGATCGTGCCGGGGCTGGCGCAATCCTGGCAGGTCTCCGACGATCTCACGCAATATGATCTGACTCTGAACCCTGCGGCGAAATGGCATGATGGAACTCCGGTGACCGCAGGGGATGCGCTGTTCACGATCAACACCATGAAAGAACACCGCCATCCCTTCGTTTCGCTCGGCCTGGTCGCCACGGCCGAAGCGCCGGACGATCATCATGTCAGGATTACGCTGAGCCGTCCGGATGCCGGCTTTGTGCGCAACGTGCTGGTTACGATGATGATTCTGCCGCACCATATTTATGAAGGCCAGGCGGATCCGACTCGATTTGCCGAGCCGGTCGCGGCCACCGGCAGCGGTCCGTATCGTCTGGCGCAATATGACAAGGCACAGGGGCGCTATTTCCTGGAACGCAATCCCGACTACTATCGTGGAACGCCGCGTTTCAGTCAGATTGTCATCGTGCGCATGACCCCGGAGGCCGCGTTGCAGGGGATGCGGGCGGGTGATGTGGATGTGATGTCGGACCTGCCGCACGATCTTGTGCCTCAGGCTCAGGAGATGGGCATGGGCGTTCTGACCACCAGCAGTGGCCATCCCGAACGGCTTGTCTTCAATCATCGGGGCCTGTTCTCCGACCGCGGCCTGCGTCATGCCATGGCGCATATGGTAGACCGCGATGCTCTGGTGGCAATTGCCGCGAGGGGAGCGGCAACAGCTGCCGCGCCGGGTTATTTCCAGCCAGGGTCGCCCTGGCGCTCCGATCGCGCGCCCGTCGGCTATGCGCACGATACCGCCCGGGCAGCGGAGCTGCTCACGCAGGCTGGCTGGGTGCCTGGCGCGGACGGGCGATGGCGTGTGGATGGCGAACCGGTGGAATTGCGCCTTGTGACCGATGGTCGCCACAGGCGTGTGGCAACGGTCGTGGCCGAACAGATCGAAACATTCGGAATCCCTGTCGATTTTCGGGTTATGGAAAGAGCGGCCTTGCAGCAAGTGGTGCAGGATGGTGATTTTGACCTGATGGTGCTGTCAGGCAGCACGATTGGCGATCCCGGCGCAATCCTGAACCGGGTCTTCGGGCACTCCTGGAGCAGCGACCGCTATCCTGATCCGTCAGGCGAGATGCGCGCCCTGATCGAAGCGCAGGCCGCGTTACGCGACATGGCGGAACGGCGGGCCTTGCTGCATCGCTTTGAAACTTTCTATGCCACGGAACTCCCTTCGCTGATGTTGATCAACGCGATCTGGGGGGTCGCCCATAATGACAGGGTTGCGCCGGTATATCTGCCCGACGGTATCGCCAGCGGGATCCCCATGGCGCTGCCAAGATCCATCTTTTTGCGTTGAGCCGGATGCGGCGGGCGCGCGCAGGGTCATTTGTGCGCGGGCTGGTCAACCGGGCGGCGGTATTTTTTGCGCTGGTTGTCTTGACGTTCTTCTTGCCCAGGCTGCTGCCCGGCGACCCGCTCGCGTTGTTGCTGGTCACGGATGTGACCCAGGGCATGTCGCCGGAAGCCGTTGAGGGTCTGCGCGCAAGACATGGGCTGTCCGGTTCGCTTGGCATGCAGTTTCGTGCCTATCTGGCGATGCTGGTGCGGGGCGATCTGGGGTATTCGCTGCACCACGCCATGCCGGTCGCGGATCTGATCCGGCAGGCGGTCCCCTGGACCCTTTTGCTCATATCCGGCGCAATTCCGGTCTATCTGCTTATTGGCATATGGAGCGGCCTCGAAGCTGGACTCCACCCGCATTCGCGGCGCGACCGCGTGATCACCGGTGGCATGATCGTGCTGGCAAGCATCCCACCATTTGCAACCGCGATCTTTCTGCTGCTGCTCTTCGGGGTTATCTGGCCGGTCCTGCCGATCAGTGGAGCCGAGCCGCTTTTTCCGTCAGCCGACATGCCTGTACGACTTGCCGGGATTATACGCCATGCGGTCTTGCCCATTCTGGCTCTGGCCAGCCATGAGGTGGCACGGTTCTTTTTTCTTGCCCGGGGCGAAGCGGTCGGCCTGTCATCGCGTGGTTTCGTGCTAAACGCCCGGGCGCGTGGCATTGGTGATGCACGGCTGCGGCTGAATTATTATCTGCGCAATATCTTTCCGCTTGCATTGGCCCGAATGGGGGATTCGGTAACCACCTTGTTTGGCGCGGTGTTCTTTGTCGAAGTGGTGTTTTCCTATCCCGGCGTCGGCAGCCTGATCTTTTCGGCCATGCTGGAGCGTGACTACATGCTGCTGCAAGGCGCGATGCTTGGCATGGCTCTGGTCGTGCTTTCATTGAATTGGGCATTGGATACGCTGGTCTCACATCTTGTGCGGCGGGGGTAGGATGCGTCTGCCTTTTCTGTTCCCTGTACCGGGCCGCATCGCCCTTCTGGCTTTGGTTGTTTTCGTCGCGTCAGCGGGTGTTCTCTTCATGCACCCGGATTATTCCACCAGCGCAAACAGCCTTGTGCCGCCTGGTCCTGCACACTGGCTGGGAACCAATGACATCGGTCAGGATGTACTGGCGGGCCTGTTGCTCGGCTTGCCAAACACGGTGTTCATTCCGGTGATCGTTGCATTCATCTCGCTTGCAATATCGGGAGTACTGGCAGCGATTGCGGCACTGCGCGGCGGGCTGGCCGAAGCTGCTATTCTCCGCATCGTTGAAATATTGCAGGTTCTGCCGTCGATGTTTCTGCTTTTGCTTCTGGCAAGCTGGATCAGTCCGGGATTTGGCGGTGTCGTCATGCTGGTGGCGCTGACATCATGGCACGACGATATCCGCGTTCTCCGGGCGATCCTGTTGCGTGAAACCGGGCGTGAAAATGTTGTATTTGCCCGTCTTGCGGGGGCGGGCTGGGGCTATTGCCTGCTGCGGCATGTTCTCCCGGCGGTTTTTCCGGCCGTTCTCGCGGTCTGGGTGCAGAACGGCCGTGGCGGAGCGTTGCGGATATCCGGTCTCGGGTTTCTCGGGCTGATTGATCCGCGGCTGATCACATGGGGGGGCATGATGCAACAGGCCATGCCCTGGCTGTACGACAGGGCATGGACATGGCTGCTATTGCCGCCTGCCTTTGCGCTCTCGCTGTTCATCGGTTCGCTGATCGTCGCCGGAAGGCATTTGGAAGAACAAGCGCTGGCCGGGGAGAGCCCGCCATGATCGCCGTTCAGGGCCTGTCCCTGTGGCACGGGCGAGACTGCATTCTGGATGAGATCAGCTTCGAGGTGCCAATGGGGGAAACCCTGGCCATCGTCGGTGAATCCGGCAGTGGCAAGACCAGCCTTGCGCGGCTCCTGATGGGGCTCTTGCCCGGGCGCTACGCCGAACCCGGTTGCGAACAGCGCCTGCGTGGATTTCACTGGTGTGGCCGGGCCCTCATGGGCGAGCTGGATGTTGCGCGTGCCCCGCGCTTGGCGCGCAAACGGTTCCGGGGGCAACAGGCGGGGCTGATCGTTCAGGCGCTGGCGGATGCGCTCAACCCTCAAATGAGTGTGCGCCAGCATCTGCGTGAGGTCTCGGCGCAACACAGGCTTGATGTCACGGATGACACGATCTGTGCGGACTGGAATATTCCCGCACGGCTTCTTGACCGCTACCCTGCGGGGCTCAGTGGCGGCGAAATACAGCGTATCCTCACCGCATTGGCGCTACTGCCCGCGCCGCGGTTTCTGATACTTGATGAACCGACCGCCGCATTGGACACGGCAAACCGTGCAAAGGCGATTGCGAGTTTCCGGAAAGGCAGCGATCTACGGTGCCAGATTCTCATCACCCATGATCTGGACCTTGCCAAAACATTGTCCGATCGGGTCGCCATCCTGAAATCCGGTCGTATCGTCGAACAGGGAGCGACCCGCAGCGTCTTTCGCGCCCCGTCCGATGCCTATACGAAACGGCTGCTAAAAGCCGATCACAGCACCAAACCGGCCGTGTCGCGCACGCAGGCGCTGGCAAACGGTTCTGGCCTGAGCATTCGCAATCTTTGCCATAGTTATGGCGGCAGGCCTGTCTTTCAAAACCTTTCGATCGATATTTTCGAAGCGTCCTGTCTGGCGGTGCTGGGCGAAAGCGGAGCGGGAAAGACCACGCTGGCCCGCCTTGTGGCCGGGCTGGAGCAGCCCAGATCGGGCAGGATTGCATGGCATCGGGAGGACCGGGAGGTTCCGTTTCGGGTCGCCATGGTGTCTCAGCATCCCCATCGCGCCATGGCGCGACACTTCACGGTGTCGCAGGTGTTGGGCGAAGCGATTGCTCTGGAGCAAAATCGCCTGAGGAATACACGACCATCGGGCCGTGCTCGCATTGGCAGGATTTGCGGGTTGCTGGATGCGGTCGGGTTGCCCTCTGATCATGGGTTTCTGAACCGCCGCTCTGCTGCCCTGTCAGGGGGCGAGGCCCAACGGTTGGTCATTGCGCGCGCATTGGCCATCATGCCTGACATTCTCGTCGCTGACGAGCCCACGGCGGCGCTCGATATGGTCTCAAGGTCAAAGCTGCTGGATCTGCTTCATCGCCTGAAAGAAGAACGCCGGTTGACATTGTTGCTTGCGACCCACGATGTCGCTGCCGCCGGGGCCCTGTCTGATCGTGTTTTGAACCTGTGCGATCCGGGCTGAATGGTGCCGGGCAGGATTGTTTCGTCCTGTCGAAAACATCGGGATCTTGCGCCGAACTCTGCCGCCTCTGGCCCCACCCAAAGACCCAGGTGCAGGTCAATCCAGATATGAATGTGGTTTTGCCGCGATCCGCCAAAACCCGGACGTCAGGGCATAACACGGCTGTATGAAAGCCGCGGGGAAACCGCCAAAAGCAACGCTCACGGAAGTTATGTAAACCACATCATTCCCGCCATAATACGCATCAAGTAAAACTGAAAATAAACCGAAATCAGAACTTGGTAAAACAGATTCCCAGATGACATGTTTTTCCGTTTAATGCCTGATTATGCGCTCAGTTCCTTGAAGCATGTCACAACCCACTCAACAATTTGATGTGTTTGATCAGAAACCGAAATTCCATCGCCATTGATAATCCAGTATTCCGAGCGCAGCTCTACAATGGGCGAAGAAAGTTGCACCGCGCCGGTAAGCGTCTTACCAAGGAAACAGGGCAGAACTGAAACACCCATACCGCGTCCAACCGCTGCCGCGATCAGATCCGTATTCATCATGCGTTCGGTCGGTGGTCTGCCCTTGGCCCATTTGTTCAACCACCGGGATGTCACGTAACCGGACTGCTCCTCCAAATATGAGATATATGGGAGGTGGTTTAATTCCGAAGGCGACAGCGGTGGCATCCTGTCCCCGATAAATTTCTCATCTCCAAAGATGGCGCAGTCAATAGTGCCCACCCGCCGGGTCAGGCCACCCCCCTCCTTGGGAATATGGTGGCGCACCATAAAGTCGGGCTGACGTCGGTCAACATGCGCCCTAGTAGAAATATCGACCAGTTCAATTTTCGGGCCGCCTTTTCGTTGCGCCAGCCCCTTCATCAAAACCATTGCAGCGGTTTCGCCCGGAACCACCCCAATACGGATTGAATTGTGCAGTTTATCGCGCAGGACGCAAGCGTGATGATCAACCCGATGAATGGCGTTTTCAACATGCTCGACATCCTGCAACATCTCTTTACCGAATTGGGTTAACTTGTGGCCGCTGCGGGTGCGTTCAAACAAAGAAAATCCCAAATCCCGTTCAAGATTATTGAGTTGTCGCGCAACTGTAGGTTGCGTCACGCCGAGTTCTTTCGCCGCCTGTCGCAGGCTGCCCTGACGGTGGACCGACAAAAAGATCTGTAGGTTTGACCATTTCATGAAACAATTTTGTAACAGATGAGACAAATATTTAGAATGACTAATTGCGCTTATCAGCGCTAACTCAGGACTGCTCGCGCAGCCATTTTGAGGGTTAATCCATAGGTTGGCCAATATCGCCAGGTCGGGCTTGTCCTGAATTTTTTTGCGACCATCTTGATGAATGCCCTGCTACAACGAATCCTGATGTCTCTTCTCTTATTGCTGGTGGTTTGTATTGCCAGTTTTGCGCTCCTGCGGTTGTTGCCCGGAGATGTAGCGGAAATCCTGTTGATGCACCAAATGGATGGTGAAGCGCCAACTCCTGAGGCGATTGAGGCTTTTCGGCGGGCCAATGGTCTTGACGCTTCCCTGCCGGTGCAATTTCTGCGATGGCTGAACAGCACATTGCATGGAGATCTCGGCACGTCGTTTCGCACCGGGGACAATGTGTCCCGGGAGTTGGCACTTCGCATCCCAAACACACTGCTGCTGGGCGCGGCGGCTATGGTCATTTCGCTGGGCCTGTCCTTTCCCTCCGGTATTTCCGCCATGCTCCGGCCGGGCAGTTGGATGGACCGATTCCTGATGGGGATGGCGGTAATCAGCATGGCAATGCCCGGGTTTTGGCTGGCGTTGATTGCGGTGCTGTTATTCTCGGTTCACCTGGGCTGGCTGCCGGTGTCGGGCTATGCCAGTTGGCTTCATCTTGTCTTGCCTTCTGCGATTATCGGCCTTGCTATGGCCGGCGCGTCTGCGCGGTTGGTCCGCAATACGTTGGTGGAAGTAATGCAAGAGAATTATATTCGCACGGCCTTTGCCTCTGGCTTGCCTTTGAACCGGATAATTCTCCGCCACGCCTTACCCAACGCACTTGTCCCGATCCTGACCTTTTTGGGCCTGCAACTCACTAAGATGTTTGACAGTGTGGTTATTATCGAAACGGTGTTTGGTTGGCCCGGCATTGGCAGACTGTTTGTTGAAGCAATCCTGTCACGTGATTTTCCCGTTATTCAGGGCTGTGTATTGGTGATCGGCATTGTCTATGTGGGTATTAACTTCGCGGTAGATATGGCTGTGGCATGGGTCGATCCGCGCATTCGTGGGGGCGAGTGACCATGGCACGGCATATCCGGTCGGAATGGGTTATCTTTGGCGCAGTGGTTCTCTTTATCGCCGTTGCGCCGGCATTTGCCCCGAAAGATCCTGATGCCTTTTCGCTGCCAGACCGCCTCTCTGGCCCAAGCTGGCAGTTCCCCCTGGGTACCGATGCTATGGGGCGTTGCATGTTAAGTCGCCTGCTGGCGGGTTTCCACGTTACCCCAATGGCCGCTTTTGCCATTGTGTTGATTTCCGCGACCATCGGCACCGTCACTGGCCTGATGGCGGGTTATTTGGGCGGCTGGATAGATGTGATTATCATGCGCGTGGTAGAGGGCGTGTTTATCTTTCCCGCCATCGGCATTGCGCTGACTGCCTCGGCTGTCATGGGGCTTGGTATGGCCAGCATGAGCATAGCCCTGTGTATGGTGCATTGGACGGAATATGCCCGGCTGATGCGCAATGTCGCAATGGAGCAAAAACAAGCCACCTACGTTTTGGCGGCGCGGGCAGTAGGGGCATCGCAATGGCGTGTCGTGTTGCGCCACATCCTTCCAAATACGGAACATGTGATCCGTGCGCTTCTGCCCTATTCAATGTCCTGGGCGTTGCTGTCGTTTTCCGGTCTCAGCTTTCTGGGGCTGGGGGCGGCGCCGGGAACCGCTGATTGGGGTTTGATGATTGCCGAAGGACGCCCCTACATGCGTCAGGCACCGCTCCTGCTGGCAGCGCCCGGCCTGATGATCGTGTCCTTGGTCATCGTTCTCAATCTTTTGAGTGACCATGCAACGACAAATTTACAACCACACCAGAAAAGGAGAAAAACCAATGGCAACGCATAAATGGAAGTCGACACTATCCCGATTGAAAGCCGGAAGGAATCTCGCGGTTGTCGCCGTGACGGCGCTTACCCTTGGCGCGGGAGAGCTTTCCGCACAGGCCAGTGACCCAACCAGTCTGACTGTAGCAATGATGTGGGAAAGCAACCCGCTTAACATCAAGTCTCGCCGCAGCCGTTTCTTCAACGAAAGTGAGGTTCTCGATACGCTGGTAAAGCTCGATTATGAGCTGCAACCTGTCCCAGGACTGGCCACGTCCTGGGAACGCACCAGCCCCACGGAATGGCTGTTTCACCTGCGCGATGGGGTGAGATTTCATGACGGTTCCGATCTGACCGCCGCTGTTGTGGCCAATTCCTTTCAGCATGTGCTGAAACTCTTGCCCTATGCACCGGGTATGCTCGACATTGCAGAAATCAGCCCGGTAGATCGTTTGACCCTGAAAATCCGCACTAACCAACCCTTTGCTGCCCTGCCTAATCAGTTGACGGATGCCATTACCGGTATTTACGGCGAGGCCTCGTTTGATGTGGAAGGCAATTACGTAAAGCCAGTTGGCACGGGCCCTTTTCGGTTCGTTAGCTATACCAAGCAGGATCGCACCATTGTCGAGCGCTTTGAAGACTATTGGGGGGATGCTCCCGTGTTGGAACGCGTGATCTACCGTTACATCCCGGACCATTCTGCCCGCGCATTGGCGTTGGAAGCTGGCGAAATTGACATGGCGGTAAATGTTTTGCCCGCTGATGTGCAGCGGCTTAGCGACAATCCTGAATTTACCGTATATCGCGAACCGGCGGCGGGGTTATATTATATGGTACTGAATACTGCAAAAGGCAGTGAATTTTCTGACGTCAAATTGCGCAGGGCGGTCAACCTTTTGGTGGATCGTGACGCGCTGGTGACTTATGGTCTTGACGGGGTAGGAATTCCCGCCCGTGAGTTATTGTCGCCAGAGTTTGATTTGGTGCCTGGTCCGGCCCCTGAATATGCCCGTGACGTATCGCAGGCGGAAGAGTTGTTGCGGGCGGCCGGCTATAGCAAAGTAGACGGTTTTTGGAGCAAAGATGGTGTGCCACTGACGCTGAAGATGGTCAGCTATACCAGCCGCGCTGAAATGACGACCATTACGGAAACCGTTGCCAATATGCTAAAACAGCACGGCATCTCCTCCAGCGTTGAGATGTATACATGGCCAGGTATGCAGGACGTTGTAAAAAGCGGTGACTATGACGCCTACACGGTATTCTGGACCCCGGAGATGACCGGGCATCCGGATACGTATCTCCGGGCGCATTACACATCCAATTCAACCATGATGAACTCCGGGTATGGCAATGTGGAACTGGATGATCTGCTAACCCGGGCGCGCGGTATGGATGCGGGCGCAGAGCGTGATGCGGCCTATCAGCGCATTTTGCAAATCATTCACGAAGATGCCCCGATCCTGCCACTGGTCCACCGTGTTTATGTTGCGGCTACGCGCAATGATGTGCAGGGCTACCGGGTGCATCCTTCCGGGTTCTTCTTTGACTTCAAGAACGTTAGTAAAGAGTAAAATAAACGGTGGGGGCAGTTACGTTATAGCGTTTGACAAAATACCTGACACAAAGAGCGTCACCTAACGCGTTGAAACCTCTGGTTTCAGGCAGCGCCCGGGTGATTTAGGTTTTTCGCATAACGCTTTAATTGCCCCCGCCGAGACTTTTGGATTTGTGCTATAAATTTCGGTTCCTCCACGGCTGAAGCCTTTAAATGCAATCACACTCTCTTTCTACCAGTCGCATCGCGGCTTCAACAAGGGGATCGTTTTTTCGGGACAGGAGATGGGCAAACATGACGTCAACGCCTTTATGCGCCTTGAAGAGCAGATCTACCTCGCTACGATTTTTGGCCTCAAACGCGGTGTCGGAATGGAGCAGTCCAACACCGACACCACCGGCGATCAGAGTGCGCGTGACCGATTCTCGATCCACACTGATCGTTTTTGCTGGGCGAAACTGGTAGCGACGGAACAGATCCTCTGCGGTTTGGCCACAGCAGGAAGGTACGGCTGCCGGGTAAATCCACGGCACATCTGCCAGTGCCTGCCAGTCCGGCACGGCTCCGGTTGCGAATTGCCCGACAGGCGCGGCGAGATAAATGCCGAATTCCGCGACCTTGCAGGTCTTCAGATCTTCGGGCGGGGCGGAAGGTTCGTTATAAAAACCCACGTCCAGCCCACCATCGCGCAGCCCCTCCAGAACCTCAAGGGAATCGCCGTGACACACCACGCAGTCCACCTCCGGGTGGCGGTCTGACATGGCAGTCATCAACTGTCCCAATGCGGCGGAATTGCTGTTGCCCCCGCCGCCAATCCGCAACCTGCCGGTCAGTCTTCCCTTTATACGGGTGGCTTCCTCAATGAATTCCCGATGTGCCCCAAGCGTTTCTTCGGCTTTAGTCAACAGACGCTGGCCATCGCTGGTGAGGACCATGCCCCGCGCGGTGCGCGTAAACAAAGGTATTCCAAGAGTGTCTTCAATCGCCTTGATATGCGCACTCACTGCGGGTTGGCTGAGATGGATTCGTTCTGATGCACGGGTAATGCTGCCCTCTCGGGCGACTGTGATGAACGTCCTGAGCTGATAAACTTCCATTGTTTCGTGTCCCTTTCTTAAGCTTGGGATACCGGTGGAATAGGCTTGTTCACGATATCGAGAACATTCCCAGCATATGCAATGAAAACAGACCAGCGGTAATAAAAAGACGACAGTGATAGCGAACGCACTGAAGTCAACAATGAGCCCTCCTTTGACAGCCATGCCTTCGTCAAGCCATTAAACCTGTGTATGGGACAGAATTGTTGGTGTGGATCCAAGCATGACACTAACCGTCTACTGCTGAGTGATACACTGAAACAACTCAAGTTACAGCGCATAATCCAATCGTCGCTTTAAAGTCTAATCCTCAACTGATTTAAAGGCTTGATCGTGCCACGGAACGGAACTTGTCTGTAAGTGTGAAATCAGGCGGCTACGCAAAACAAACCAATCCTGGCACTCAATTCTGTAAGGATCGACATTTCGTTGTATTCCGCTGTGGTGCGCAAGTTGTGATGTAAGCGCCCTCCCGCAACCATCTTTACTTGCTCGGGGCGCAAGTTAAGATCAAATCCTACCCCCGCAACCAAAATCACCAACATCATCCAGTCGAGCAGGAATATGCAATCCTCTTGTTTGCCCGGAGGGGGTCAGGCAGCGCTGCCCTTGAAAACAAAGCACGGGTGACAGGGGCTTCCAAAGAGCCGCCTCACCCCTCCCTCTGAAACGTCACCACACCGTCCATGATCGTCGTCATCGCGCAGGCGTTCAGAATGGTATCCGCGGTGAGCGAGCTTAAATCGTGGCTCATCACCGCAATGTCCGCAGCCATCCCGGCGGCGAGTTTGCCGCGTGTGTCCTCATCGAAGGAGACCCACGCATTGTCGCGTGTATAGCTGGCGAGTGTATCCTGTAAGGACTGGCGCTGGTCCGGCCATTTTGCGCCCATGTCGCGCGGGAATACGGCCGCTTTGAGGCTGGCCATGACGTCAACCGGAATGACCGGCCAGTCGGTCGAAAACACAACTTTCGCGCCGCTGTCCCGGATCGTCTGCCAGGCATACGCCCCCGCGATCTGGTCATCATGCAGATATTGACCAACGCCATCCGGCGGGAAGATATGCCCTCTTGGCGCATGTCCCGGTTGCAGCGAGGCGACAATGCCCAACTCTGCCAGTCGGGGGAGGTCATCCGGGTGGATAACTTCAACATGCTCGATACGGTGGCGGCTGTCGCGTTTGCCATTCGCCCCCTGCGCCGCCTCAAAAGCATCAATCGTACGCCGCACCCCCGCATCCCCAATCGCATGAACCGCAATCTGAAAACCTTGTGAATCTAATGATAAACCTAGTTAACTTAAACAAATTCAGGATAATGCACCGATGCTGTTTCAAGCTTCAAAGATTTGCAATTTTGCAAGGCAGTGCTTTTTGGGGGGCCTTGTTGCGACTTCCTTGGGTGTATCAGGTGCAAATGCGCAAAATAGTGCGGAATTGTTTACCGGGGTGGACGCCAATAGGAATGGCGGCGGTGCTTATGCGGGGTTCGTTTACGCCTTTAACGGAGATATCGACACGTCGGGCTGGACCGTTGCGTCGGTCTTTTCGTATTCGATTTTCAAAGACAGCTCGGTTATACCGACGGCTACGGCAAGCTCTACCGGAGCGGTTTTTACCTTTGGTTATCAATGGCATACACCTGATTATTTCCTGACTTTGGCTTTGGGTGCGGACGTGATTGATAATGTTGAATCGCCTTCGACCGGCAGCCCCACGGAAGGACGCAAGTTTGGTGGGGTGGCGCAGATCGGGTTTGAAACCAAGGCAACCAACGCGATGTATTTGAACGGGTTCGGGGTGTATCACACAGCCAATGAGAGAACCTATCTGCAGCTGCGTGCAGGCTATAAGACCGATTCGTATGCTTATGGTCTTGAGGGGGTGTATGCTAACGAACTGGGGTCAGATGGGGGTGTGACTCTGGGTGCGTTTGTTAGCGGAATCGAATTTGGTCAGGGAAAACTGGGCTTTTCGATCGGGGGCCTGAACGTGCGTGATAGCAATATTTTTGATGGCGCTTATGTCGCGGTTGAATACTCGATTCCGCTTGGGTTCTGATCTCTGGATTGGGTGATCGGGGTGTTGTGCTGTCTGGGCAGGTCAGTATGTTTCGAGGCGCTTCCGTCGGCAGACGCCCCCCCCCTGAAGGCGCGAATGTAGCGTCGCTACCGTGAACGCGGATTCACCAATTGTATGACACGATTTTCTTGTGCCAAAGCAGGTTTGGTTGAAGCTCCGAAGGGTGGAGAGCGCCTCATCACCTGCTCTAGCGTGCTATGCGAAGAACCTGCACCCCTTAACGTCGCCTGAAATCAACGATTCCGGGCGCGTTAAGCGATATTCTGTTTCGCAGGTATTTCGTCAGCCGCCTTAATCGGCGATGAACCTACCCACGATCTTTCCGGCGTCCCCGGTGCTGAGAACAACACCCTTGCCGCACGCCTCAGGCGCCGCATCCGCTGTTTCGATGTGATACAAACGCTCTAGGCTGAATCGACATTCATCGCATCCAAAGCATTGCTGATGCGAGGTGTATGAAGCTGAGAAAGTAGACGGCGCGTCTGTCGAAGCGGGTTGCGA
>PDWJ01002715.1_pt1 | contig 18125 bp, 8 predicted proteins | sample 1430881 | NCBI WGS metagenome assembly PDWJ01 (sample SAMN01162460, study PRJNA174530) | Oral metagenome, whole genome shotgun sequencing project. | biome: Marine environment; feature: Marine mammal; material: Swab sample of the gingival sulcus; isolation source: swab sample of gingival sulcus...
GTCCAGTAGGGGAGCATCTTGCGCTCCATCAGCGCGTTCATCAGGCCGAAGGGGTTGTACACGTCCTCCTCCTTCTCGGAGAAGCGGTAGCCGTCGTAGTGGTGCTTGAGGGCGGCGAATTGGGCCTCCACCTCTAGGCCGTTGGCCTCGGCCATGCGGGCCACCGGCCCGGCCAGCTGCTCACGTATTTCCCCCTCGGTGAAGCCGCAGACGGCGTTGAAGTCGGGGCTGAAGCTGATGTCGCGGATGTTGTTGAAGCCGCTGAACAGGCCGACCTGGCGGAACTGGCTGATGCCGGTGACCATCATGAAGCGCAGGTAGCGTTCCGATGCCTTGAGCGAGCGGTAGAAGCCGCGGAGGCATTCCTTCGTATCCTCCAGCAGCTTGCTATCCCCCTTGACCAGCGCGTCGAGCAGGGGGCTATCGTACTCGTCAATCAGCACGACCACGCGCTGCCCACTCGCACGGTACAGGGCCTGTATCACCTGTTGGATTCTCACCGGCGGTCCGGAAAGCGTGACCCCCCAGTCCATCAGGGTGTACTCCAAGCAGTCGTGCAGCATCCACTCAATGGCCTCTATATTCACAGACATGCGCGCGCTGAAGTCGAAGCGCAGCACGGGGTGCTTCACCCAGGCCTTCTCGCCCTTCGCCTCCTCCAGCTCGGCAAGCCGCAAGCCCTCAAAGAGCTCCTTCTGCCCCTCGAGGTAGCACCCGACGGTATCGAGGAACATGCTCTTGCCAAAGCGGCGGGGGCGGCTCAGGAACACCACCTCAGACCTGTTGGCCAGCTGCCAGACCAGGTCGGTCTTATCCACGTAGTGCATAACGTCCTCGCGAATCCTCTCGAAGCTCGCGGTCGTCGTGGGAAATCTGCCTTCCTCCATTATTGCCATAGCGCATCAGTTTTGTAGCAAAGGTACAAAAAAGGGGGCAATGCTAGCCCCCAAAATCCATGAGTCCCGCGCCGGGGGCTACTCCTTCTTGAGCAGGTCGCGTATCTCGGTCAGCAGGAGCTCCTCCTTGCTCGGCGCGGGGGGCGCGGCGGGCTTGGCCTCCTCCTTCTTCTTCATGCCCATCATGGCCTTTACCACCATGAAGATGGCCAGGGCTATGGTGATGAAGTCGAGGAGGGTCTGGATGAAGTTGCCGTAGGTCATGGCGATGGCGGGCGTTACGACCTCCTGGGTGGCGGGGTCGAGCACGGCCTCCTGGAGCACCCACTGGAGGGTTTTGAAATCCACCCCGCCCATGAGCATGCCAATCGGGGGCATGAGGATATCCTGCACGAAGGAGGACACGATCTTACCGAAGGCCGCCCCGATGACTATGCCGACGGCCATATCCACGATGTTGCCCCGCATGGCGAAGGCCTTGAAGTCCTTTAGAAATCCCATAATATTCCCGATTTAGATTAGACGATGAGTGCTCCTACCTGGTTTAACGGTCGGATGGCATCCTTGTTCTAAATAGGGCTTGGGCTAGAAGTCGAAGTAGATGAAGGGGTGCATGCCCAGGCTCTGGACCTTGAGCACGATGAGGGCCACCAGGACGGCCAGGGCGAAGCGCAGGGCGATCGGGGAGGAGATGAACGCGCCGCGCACCTGCTCGTGCCACCGGGCGGGCAGCCAGTGGAGGGTGAAGCCGAGCGCGATGAGCAGCACGGGGAGGGTGTAGGCCTGGAGGAACTGGCCGAGTATCTCGAGGTGGAAGCTGCCGAATATCTGGCCGAAGACCTGCAGGGAGGTCTCCAGGTCGGAGGCGCGGAAGAAGACCCAGAGGGCGACCACGACGTGGAAGGTGAGGGCGGCGCGGAGGAAGCGGACGGTCCGGGAGGCGAGGATGTCGGCCGGGAGGCGCATGACGAGCTTGCCCAGCACGAGGCCCAGGCCGTGGAATGCGCCCCAGAGGATGAAGTTCCAGGAGGCGCCATGCCACAGCCCGCCGAGGAGCATGGTGGCGAAGAGGCTCAGGAACATGACCCACAGGCCGTGGCGGTTGCCGCCCAGGGGGATGTAGAGGTAGTCGCGCAGCCAGGTGGAGAGGGAGATGTGCCAGCGGCGCCAGAAGTCGGAGAGGGAGCTGGCCTTGTAGGGGAAGTTGAAGTTGACCGTGAGGCGGAAGCCCAGGAGCAGGGCCACGCCGATGGCGATGTCGGTGTAGCCCGAGAAGTCGCAGTAGATCTGCATGGCGTATCCGTAGGCGGCCATCAGGTTCTCCAGGCCGGTGTAGGCCTCGGGGCTGGAGAATACGCGGTCGACGAGGTTGAGGGCGATGTAGTCGGAGAAGACGTTCTTCTTGAGCAGGCCGGTGAGGATCAGGAAGAGGGCGTAGGTGGCCTCGCGGGTGGTGAGCTGGAAGGGGCGGGCAATCTGGGGTATGAACTCCTTGGCGCGGACGATGGGCCCGGCGACCAGCTGGGGGAAGAAGGAGAGGTAGAAGGCGAAGTCGGCCATGCTCTTGAGCGGGGGAATCTCGCGGCGGTACACGTCCACCACGTAGGAGATGGCCTGGAAGGTGTAGAAGCTGATGCCGACCGGGAGGAGGATGCTGGCCACGTCGGAGTCGTCGCCGAAGAGGGCGGCCCCCACCTGGGCCATGAGGTTGACCGGCTGGAGGTCCGTGCCGAATAGGTCGTTGACCACGCCGACGAAGAAGGCCATGTACTTGAAGTAGGCCAGCAGCAGGAGGTTGAAGGCCACGGCGATTCCGATGCCCCAGCGTCGCTCGCGCTCGTCCTCCCGCATGGCGACCTGCCTGCCGAGGTGGTAGTTGACGGCGACCGAGAGGAGGATGAGGCTGAAGAAGTAGCCGCAGGACTTGTAGTAGAAGAAGAGCGAGAAGGCCAGGAGGTAGAGGGTCCTCTTCCGGATATGCCCGCGGACGTAGGCGTAGCCGAAGGAGAGCAGCAGGAAGAAGAGCCAGAACTCCAGGCGGGTGAAGAGCAGGGGGCGGGCCGTGCTGAAGGCGAAGATACCGTGTAGGTTGCCGAGTAGTGTATCCATCATTCAGCGGGTATACTGTCGTTGGTACGGGTGAGGGCCCTGTAGATGGCCGCGCCGAGCAGGCGGCCCTGGAGGTTGTAGCCGGCCGCGGAGAGGTGCAGCAGGTCGTGGGCGGTGAGGCCGTTGTTGCTCCACGAGCGTATGCTCCCCTCCCCGCCCATGATGCGGTGGAAGTCCCAGAGGGCGCAGCCGTGCTCCTGGGCTATCTCGCGGATGACCCCGGCCGCGGGCGCAGTCCGGGGGTTGATGCGCCTCTTCCGGAAGAGGTGGTCGTTGGGGCTGGTCAGGATGATGATGGCGGCCGGGCACGCGGTGCGTAGCCGCTGCAGGAGGACCGTGTAGTCGCGCCGGAAGTCCTGGGGCGTGAAGCCGGTGTTGTACGCATCGTTGGTGCCCAGGGAGAGGATGATGATGTCGGGGTGGGCTATCTCGAGCTGCTGCTCCAGGTTGCTGGCCCGCATGACCGACTGGACATCCGCCCCGTTGAGCCCGGCCCCCTGGAAGGTGAGCCGGGCCTCCGGGGTCGAGAGCATCAGGCCCAGGAAGGTGAACTCGCCCTCCCCCTCCTCCGGCTTGCGGAGGCAGAGCTCGAGGTCCTGCGGCGGGGTGTCGAAGATGAACAGGGCCATCCCCCGCTCCCAGTCCACGCAGTTGGGCTCGCGGTCGTTGAGTACGGGGGTGCACGCATTGGCCGAGGGCGCGAAGAGCACCCGCACCCGCGAGGGCAGGGCCGTGCCGCTGTGCTGCGGGCGCAGGGCCACGCGCAGGTGGGCGTTCGCGTTCACGGCCTCCAGCGACGCGCCCGCGAGCCCGTAGGGGGCCACCGACTGCTTCTCCCGCGTGGCCAGGTGGCCCCTCCAGCCGCTGCCCTTGCTGGAGATGTCGTAGGCCTCGTTGGACTTCACCAGCGCGAAGGGGAAGAGGTAGCCCTTGGGCTGGGGGGGCAGGCAGAAACGCTCCATGAGGAACTTCCGCACGCTGTTGACCGAGATGTCGGCCTGGATATGCGAATCGCCGATTTGGAGTATGCTGAGCGACCGCGCGCTATCGGGCTGCCAGCGGAGCGTGTCGGGGAAGAACTCTATCATATTGCTGGGCCATTGCTCCGCGAGGCTGTCGACGTACTCCGGTGCCCCGGGGGACGGCGATGCCGCGCGGCCGGGCAGGGCCAGCAGACCGGCCAGCAGACCGGCGAAGAGGGCAAATCTAGCGGCTCTTGGCATCGCGCTGCACATATCGGTTGTACTCGTCGAGCAGGGCCGCGTAGAACATCTCGGCGATGAGCCGTGCGCCGCGGGGCGTGAAGTGCACGTAGTCCTTCGTGGCGAGCGGCTTCTCGGCCTCGGCCCACGCGAGGATGGCGTTCGTCCCCCCCATGGCCGCCTGCATGTCCCAGAAGGCGATGCCGGCCTCGAACGCGGCGTTCCGCTGGGCCTCCTTCACGATGGGGATGTTCGGGTAGGACTGGATGACCTCCCCCAGCTTCAGGGCCATGTCCGACACGCCGATGAGGATGAAGGCCGCCGTCGGGAACAGGCGCTTGAGGCGGACAATCTGCCGCTTGAGCTGATGCTGGTAGCTCTTGTAGCTCTCGAGGCGGGCGGGCACCACGTTGACCCCGAACTGGAGGAGGATGAGCCGGGGGGAGAAGTGCGCGGCGTAGGCCCGCATGAGGCTGTCGGAGAAGGAGGTGAAGTCGCGCCCGCTGCTCCCCCGCAGGGCGATGTTGTCGACCTGCACGCCGTACTGCGTCTCGAGCGAGAGGCCGTAGACCTCTATCGGCCCCTGGGAGGAGAAGCGCAGCGAGAAGGCCCTCTCCTTCGAGGGGATGGTGAAGGCGTGCTCCTGGAGTATGGCGCTGCCCTCGCTGGTGTGGCTCGCGTACACCGTGTCGGCCAGCCTGATGTCCACCTCCAGGGGGCTCACCGTGGGGTGGTAGAGCACACGGCAACGGGTGAAGTTCATGGCCCGCCCCGCCCGGCTCGACCGCCTCACCGACACCCCGCCGGCGTAGTACACCGTATCGCCCTCGCCGAAGGTGTCGACGCAGCGGGCCAGGCTCCCGCACAGCCCGTAGTTCAGACCCGCAATCCGCTTGCGCGCCGGCATGAAGCTGAAGCGCTGCCAGCCCTTGGCCTTCATCTGCAGACCGTAGGGCATGTAGCGGTTCGGCACCAGCGGCACCATCCCCACCCCGCCGCCCCCGAAGGTGCCCTGCAGGCGCGAGCGGAGGAAGGCGGATATGCGGTCGCCCTCTATCTGCGAGTCGCCGAAGTGGAAGATGCGCACCTGCTGGCTGCGCGATTTCCGGAGCGCCCGGAAGAAGAGCTTCAGCTGCTTCCACCCCGCCTCCTCGGCCTCCAGCCCCTGCACCACGTCCACCGTGGGCAGCGGGGGCATGAGCACCACCGTGTCGGCATTGGCCAGCTGCGCACTGTCCTCCCCCACCAGCGGGATGGGCGTGGTCGGCATGGCCGTATCGCCCCTACAGCCCTCCAGCAGGGTGTTGAGGTCCTCCACGGCCGAGGCCTGACGCATGATGCTGCTGATGGCGGAGTCCGGGGTGGGGCTCGTGCTGGCCGGGCGGAAACCCGGTAGCGTGCTGAGCCCAGGGACGCCACCGATGCCCAGGAAGACCTCGTTGAAAGACACCAGGACGTAGATGGTAATGACTACGCCCAGGAGAAAGAGCGAGGTGCGGTCGGGCTTCACTTCTTCACGTATATCTTGAGCATTTGCCCGGCGTTGATGCGCGACCCCCGGATGCCGTTCCACCGCTTCAGCTGCGACACCTTCACCTTGTAGCGGCGGGCTATCTGCAGCAGCACGTCGCCGCTACGCACCCGGTAGCGCACCAGCTTCCGGTTGCGGGGGTGCTGCGCGCGCTTCGCCCGCTTGCCAGCCTCGGCGGGCTCCCGCGGGTCCATGGTCGCGAGGTAGATATCGTCCTTGTAGGCCTTGATGGAGTCCTCATTGTCGATGAAGGCCCCCACCTGCTCCATCGGCAGGCGGAGCACATTGCGCTTGGGCGAGGGCAGCAGGTCGCGCTTGTACTGCGGATTGAGGTCGCGGAGCTGCTGGATGGGCATGTCCAGCACGGAGGCCACCTGCTCGAGGTGGAGCCGCCCCTTGACCTCCACCGTGTCGGCTATGGCCGGGAAGCTGATGGGCGTGGGGCTGATGCCGTGCTCGGAGGCGTAGGCCAGCGCGTAGGTGGCCGCGATGAAGGCCGGGACGTAGCCCCGCGTCTCCCGCGGGAGGTAGTAGTAGATGTCCCAGTAGTTGGTCTTCCCGCCCGAGCGGCGTATGGCCTTGTTGACGTTGCCGGGCCCGCAGTTGTAGGCCGCGATCACGAGCGTCCAGTCGCCGTAGATTTTGTAGAGGTCGCGGAGGTAGCGGGCCGCGGCCACGGTGGAGAGCAGGGGGTCGCGGCGCTCATCCACGTAGGAGGTCACCCGCAGGCCGTAGTGCCGCCCGGTGGTGTACATCATCTGCCACAGGCCTGTGGCCCCCATCGGCGACACGGCCCGAGGGTTGAGCGCCGACTCGATGACCGGCAGGGCCTTCAGCTCAACCGGCAGCTGGTAGCGGTCCAGAATCTCCTCGAACATCGGGAAGTAGTAGTCGGCCAGGCCCAGCATCACACCCATCTGCCCGCGCTTGCGCTGGGTGTACACGTTGATGTACTTGCGCACTATGTCGTTGAAGTTCAGGTTCACCAGCGAGTTCATCTGCGCCAGGCGGCTGATGTAGAGCGAGTCGTTGACCTCGGAGACCACCTCCGCGGTGTCGTCGAGCGCCATCCCGATGGCCAGGTCGACGGAGTCCTCCAGCGAGTGGCGCACGTACCACAGGTTGAGGATGCTATCGAGGTTGTTGAGGTACTCCTGGGCCTCCACCTCCTCAAGCGCGGCTTGCTCCTCCAGGCTCAGGGGGGGCTCGTCGTCCGCCACCGAGAGGTCCGCACTCGAGGGCTTCGCGCTGCCCGCTACGTCAGTACTCGCCGCGAGGGGCGAAATGCATGCCACCGTGAAGGTCAGCGCCAGGATAAGTATTCTCCGCATTGTTGCCTGTGTAGGTTAAAATCGTAGCTGAAATTGCAGGGCCATCGCCTGCGAAGGTATCGGGGTCTGCAACGGGGTGAGGGTGGGCTGCCACATCAGCGAGAGCCTGTCGTCCACGTTCCAGTAGAAGAGGTGCGCGCCCACGTAGGCATCGAGCACGTTCAGGACGTAGAGCAACGAGAGCATGATGGTGTTGAAGTCGCGCCACCGCTGATAGTAGTCGCGCTGCCGCTCGAGGTCTGACTGGCTACGCCTCCCGCCGAACTCGTCCACCGTCTCGGGGTCCTGATCCAGCAGGGCGGTCAGCGCCCGGTCGTAGCGTATCTTCAGCTGGTTGTGGCGCACCATGTTGGAGGCCAGGAACACGCCCAGACCGTAGATGATGGGCAGCTTCCAGTAGCGCTGCGTATACACCTGGCCCAGGCCGGGCAGCAGGGCCGAGGCCACCATCGCGGTGACCGGCGATATGTAGCGCCGCTCGTGGAAGTACAGCGCATCGAAGACCGAGAGGGAGTAGGTCAGCCCGGCGGCGATGAAGGAGAAACGGCTGCGCCAGCTGTAGTTACGAAGGCTGGAGCGATAATCGGCCAGCTGACCCGGCTCGCTGGGCGTGGGCAGCGCATCGAGGTCCTGCCACTTGCTGTGGTAGTGAAGCCCCAGGGCCGTGAAGCCCACCATGCCACCGTAGAACACCGGCAGCTTCCAGTAGTCCCTGTTGATAATCTGGCCAAAACCCGGGAGCAATATGGCCGCCGCGGCCACGCTCTCCTGCGGCAGCCCATCGCAGAACCGCCGCCACGTGCTGCCCTCCATCCCCTCGGCCAGGCCGGGCGCACGGGGCAGCGACACATCCACCGTCCTGTCGGCCGACACATCCACCGCCGACTGCGCCCCCACCGTGTCGAGGGTTCGGGGCGTATCGAGCGTGCCATCGAGCCGGGTGGAGTGGAAGGACTCGCTATCCGGGCTGAACTCCACACCCTGGGCCAAGGGCAAGGACTGGGCGAAAGCACCCGTGAATAAAATGCACGCCACCAGGAGGATTAGGCACAGGGCCAACACCACCCGGAAGACACGGTCGTACTGCCGCCCAAGCTTCCCCCAGTCCCTCATGGCCCCCACTCCATCCTCCTACTTCAGCCGCTTGAGCCTCTCCATCAGCTCACGACGCTCACCCTCAGTGCGGTACGATATCACCACCCGCCCGCTGCCGTTGCTCCCCGACTTCACCTGCACGCCCCAGCCCAGCAGCTCGTTGAGCTCCTCCTGCATCGCCTGCAGATGCTCGGCCACCGGCTCCCCCTTCTTCGGCTCATCCCTCTGCGGCTCCCCGGCCTCACGGTTGGCAACGATTTCCTTCACCAGCTGCTCCACGGCCCGCACCGACAAGCCATGCTCCACTATCTGCCCCGCCAGCTTCTCCTGCAGCGCCGCATCCTCCAGGCCCAGCAGCGCACGCGCATGGCCCATGGATATCTGCCGACTACGGATGCTGAGCTGCACCGAGGCCGGCAGCTGCAGCAAGCGTAGGTAGTTCGCCACCGTCGGCCGCTTCATCCCCACCCGCGACGCGAGCTCCTCCTGCGAGAGCTTGCCCACCTCCATGAGGTCCTGTAGCCCCTGCGCCGTCTCGATGGCGTTGAGATCCTGCCGCTGCACATTCTCCACCAGCGTCCGCCCACGGGTCTCCGCGTCGTTCCCATCCAGCAGGTACACCGGCACCTGCTCCAGCCCCACCAGCCTCGATGCCCGCAAGCGCCGCTCCCCGGCCACCAGCTCGTAGCGCTCGCCCACCTTGCGCACCGCCAGCGGCTGAATAACCCCGTAGGCCCGTATCGAGGCCGCCAGCTCGGCCAGCGCCTCCTCGTCAAAATCCTCGCGCGGGTTGTTCGGGTTCATATCAATCAGCGACAGCGCCACCTCATGGACACCCCGCGCGGGCTCGGCCGGCTTCTGCGCCGCGACCTTACCCGCCTCCCCGGCGTTGATTTCCCGCGCCGTCTGCTCCAGGCTCCCCACCTTATCGGCGGAGGGGAGGCCCGGCATTATCGCATCTATGCCCTTGCCCAGGGCCGGTTTCTTGCCTGCCATCCTGCGCCCTCCTTAGTTGCCCTTGGCCGCCGCCTCGCGCTCCGCGTTCCGCTCCAGCAGCTCATGCGCCAGGTTCAGGTAGTTGGTCGCACCGGCGCTGCCCGGGTCGTAGCATATAATCGGCTGCCCATGGCTCGGCGCCTCGCTCAGCTTCACGTTCCGCTGTATCATCGTCTCGAAGACCATCGTCCCGAAGTGCTGCTTCACCTCGTTGACCACCTGGTTCGCCAGCCGCGTCCGCGCATCGTACATCGTGAAGAGGAAGCCCTCTATCTTGATGGCCGAGGCGTACTTCTTCTGCACTATCTTGATGGTATTGAGCAGCTTGCCCAGCCCCTCGAGGGCGAAGAACTCGCACTGCACCGGGATGATGACCGAGTCGGCCGCCACCAGCGCATTCAGCGTCACCAGGCCCAGCGAGGGCGCGCAGTCGATGAAGATGTAGTCGTACTCATCCAGCAGGGGCGCAATCGCCTGGCGGAGCACAAACTCCCGCTGCGGATGGTCCACCAGCTCCACCTCCGCGCCCACCAGGTTCATGTGCGAGGGGATCACGTCCAGCATCGACATCTCCCCCCCCACGTTCAGAACCACATCATGCGGGTCGAACTGCTCATTCCCGACATTGACTATGCACTCGTATATGCTCGCCTTCGCCCTATCCGTAAGGCCCAGGCCCGAGGTGGAGTTCGCCTGGGGGTCCGCATCGATCAGGAGCACCCGCTTGTTGAGCACCGCCAGGCAGGCCGACAGGTTGATGGCGGTGGTCGTCTTGCCCACCCCACCCTTTTGGTTCGCTATGGGAATTACTTTGGCCATTCTCCGTACCTTTACTCTTTCTTCAACTGCTTGATAAACAGCAACTTACGCATCAACATGCCCAGATGCATACGCGCACCGACTCATACATGCATTGATGCATTCGCGCATGCATCAATGCGCGAGTGCGCGCACTGCCACGCGCACCGGGTTGCAAAGATAGCAATTAAACGCAACTCCCGCCGCCCGCCGGTAGACAGAAAAAAAAGGGGTGCGCCCAGGCGCACCCCAATATATTCAGGTTCAGCTCCCCTGTCTACTGTAGCAAAGTCACATTGCCCTTCAGGTCGAAGAGGTCCCCGTCGTAGAACTCGCCCGTGCAGCGGTACGCGTACACGCTCATCGGCGCCAGCTCCCCGTTCAGGTAGCCGCTGAAGCCTTCCAGCGGGTTCGTCGTCTCGAAGACCTGCTCACCCCAGCGGTTGAAAATCTGCAGACGGTACTTCCGCACGTCACCCTCGATGTACGGGTGGAACACCTGGTTCTGCGCATCCCGGTTCATCGCCGTCATGTTGGAGAATGTCGGCGACTGCGGCTTCTCCGGATTCGGGCGGAACACCGTCGGGAAGCGTATCGCCCCCACGCCGTAGATCCACACCGCCGGGCTCTTGGCCGTGTCGGACACGCAACCGTTGATTGAGCGTGCCACCAGCTTCACCGTATACTCGCCCGCCTCCTGGTAGGTATGCGTGGGCGACTCCTCCTCCGAAACCGCGCCATCGCCGAAGTTCCACAGGTACGTATGCCCGTAGGCCGTCTTGTTGATCGCGTGGATCGTCGACTCCGGCTTGGTCTGCTTCTCGGGGTTGATCTCGAAGTCCACCACCGGCTTCGGGTACACCTCTACGAACAGGGCCGTATCGGCCACCCCGCCCTCGCCGCGCGCCCTCAGGTGCACGTGGTAGATACCCGTGCGCTCGAAGATGAACTCCGGGTCGGGCGAGCGGCTCGTGCTCTTCGAATCCACGCCGAAATCCCACTCGTAGCTCTCAGCGTACTTACTCGTGTTGAGGAACTTCACCTTCATGCCGGGGCAACCCGCCGAATCCTTCATCGTGAAGTTCGCCTGCGGCTTCGGCGGACGAATCACCACGCTTCGTGAGCTCTGTGCCTCGCAAAGCCCGTTGTTCACCCTCAGCGTGATGGAGTACTCAAAGGAGCGCTCCTTCGGACCCCACTTCTCGTACCGATGCTCTGTGACATTCGGCTCGCCACTCGTATTCCCATCGCCGAATTCCCACTGGTAGCGCCAGGACGTATCTCTGGGCGGCGGCGGCACAATGCGCACCACGCTCTGCGGGTACACCATGTCGGTCGGCGACACCGTGAAGTTCGCCTTCGGCGTGGGGTTCACCGTGACCTTCGTAGTAGCCTCATGCTTGCAACCCTCGGCCGAGAGCAAGGTCAGCTTCACTAGGTAGTCCTTCGGCGCATTGCTTTCGTTCACGAAGGTGTGCCGCTCCGGCTTCGAGTTGTTGTTCTCCTTCAGCGGCGAACCGTCGCCGAAGTCCCAGGTGTAGTTCACCCCGGCCAGGTCGCCGGTGCGCGAGGCGTTGTGGAAGACCACCTCGAAGGGGCTACAGCCCACATCCCCTGGTGCCACCCTCAGGTCCGCACGGATCTGCGGCTTGATCGTCAGCGGCTTCGACAGCTCGCTCGTGCAGCCCTTCGCATTCTTCACCGTCAGCCTCACGTGGCGGGTGATGCTCGCCCCCGCGTTCTCGTTCGTGAAGATGTGATTCACCGTTTGGCCCTTCATCAAGGGTGAGCCGTCGTCGAAGTCCCAGGTGTACTCATCACCCGAACCCGCGCTCCCCGAGGAGCCCCGGAATTCCATCTCCACCGGCGGGCAAAGATTCTGCGAACCCTTGGCCACCATCGTGAAGTCTACCTGCGGCTTGGGCCTCACCTTGATCTTGTCCTCCCACGTACCCACGCAACCATCCTTGGTCAAGACCTTCAGCTTCAGCACGTACTCCTTATCCTGAGTCGCGGAGGGGTTCTCCAGCCGCTCTATGAAGTGCTGCGTCGAGCCCTGCGCCTTCCTAACCGTACCATCGAAGAGCTCCCACTCGAAGACCTCCGCCGGGGCACCCTCCAGCTTCGGATTCACCTCCAGCTGGTAGGGCGCGCAGACCTCCTTGGGGTTCAGCGTGAAGCTCGGGTATACGTTCGGCTTCACGATCACCCGGCCACTAAGCTCATCCTTACACTTGGGCTGATCCTTCAACCAAACCCGGAGCCGCGGAGTCGCCACATACTCTAGCCTCGACTTATCGCTAGCCGGATCCCGGAAGTACACCTCCGGCGGGGTCTCCTGCTTAAGCTCTGCATCCGTCAGCGCCTCCCTGTCCTCAGGCCTCGTACCCGTCTTCTTCTTTCCACCCTGCCCAAAGTCCCACTCGTACCCGTACCTAGGCGACTTCGATATGTTATCAAACTGCACAGCCACCTCGCCGCAACCCTCCGCAATCGTCGGCGTGAAGGCCGCCTTCACTGTCGGGAACACCTTCACATGCGCCTTCATTACATCCTCACAACCATTATTATTGAAGGCCTTCAGCGTGATCACCACATCCCTATCCAGATTCTGGTCATTGTTGGTGTACACTTGGTTGGGCACATCCTTGGTCACCGGGAAGTTCAGGTCGCCCAGATCCCACTCAAAGCGCGACGCACCCCTGGAGTTGTTATCCAGCTGGATCTTCACCGGATTGCAACCCTGCACGAGCTGCTCAGTCGTACCCGGCTTCGTCCCCACATCCGCGCCATCAAGGCCCACAATCGTGAACTTGCTCTCCAGCTTCGGCGGAATCGTAATCTTGTACTCAGCCTCGCCAGTGCAACGCACCCCGCTTTCCTCCCTCGTGATGATCAGATGGAAAACCTCCACCTTCGGGCCATTCGTCGTGTTCACCAGCTGGTGGTTCACCTCATTGCCAATCCCTGGGCCTGCCCACGGCGCACCATCCTTGAACCACTGGAAGGTCACCCCGGGACCACCCGCGCTTCCGTTCATAATCGTTACGGTGCTACCCTCGCAGAGCGGATTCGGCACATTCTTGAGCACTATCTTCGCATCCACCTTCGCGAACACCTTTACCGTCTTAGCCTTAGCCACCTCGCAGCCGAACTCATTCTTCGCCGTCATCGTCACGGTATAGTCCTTTGCCGCAGATGTAGTGTTGGTGAAGAGGTGCTTCACCTCCTGCAGACCCTTCTTCGTCTCCTGCGTGCCATCGCCAAAATCCCAGGTGAACTGCACATCGCTGACCTTACCGCCGCTGTTGAATGTGGGCAAGAAGGTCACGGCGTTGGCCGGATCGCGGGAGGTGCAGAGCTTATCCACGCTCGCCGCGAAATCCACCAGGAGCTTCGGCAGCACCTCCACCTTCTTCTCCGCCCTGTCCTTGCACACCATACCACTGGTGTAGGTCTGGCTCACCTCCAGCGAGAGCGTGTACTCCCCCTTCTCATACGGATGGCGGGAGGGATCATAATCATAGGGGGGCTGATCCTTATTCGAACCCTCCTTCTTAGTTCCATCCCCGTACTCCCAGGTGAACGAATTGGTGGGGGAGTCCGGACCGGTCGAGGTATTGTACCGGCTCGTATTCACGGTAGTCACCCTCAGCTTTGAGTCAGACCCGCCGCTGTAGCACCTATCGGAGGTCGTCAGCGTGAAGTCGGCCTTCACCTCCGGGTGCACGGTCACCACGCGCTCCGCCTGGGCCTGGCAGCTGTTCCCCCGCTGGGTCGTCATCCGCACGGTGAGCTTCAGGTCGTTCGCCCCCTGGTTCATGAAAACGTGCTTCACCGTCTGGCCCGGTGTCGAGTTCGCGCTCGAGCCATCGCCGAACTCCCAGGTCGATGTCAGGCCCGCGCCGCCCGTCGACTCATCCGTGAAGCTCACCTCCGTCCCGGAGCATACCTCCGAGGCCGACAGCGAGAAGAGCGGCTTCACCTCCGGCGGGGCAGTCACCGTGGCCACCGGCGATTTCTCGTCGGAGCAGGTCTTATCCCCGGTAAAAGCGGGGTAGCCCGGCACAGGAGGAGTGGTGGTGCTGTTTTTCGGCACAGCGACTTCATTGACATGGTGCTCCTTCCAGGCCTTCAGGCTCAGAATGTAGTTCTCGTTATCGCTGGGCGAGCTGTTGGGCAGGGTCACAGTCTTTATCGCCAGGCCCTGCACCGTCTCGCTACCCGCCACCCCGTGGCCCACGCTCGGCGTCCACTTCCACTCGAAGTTATCCGCGTTTCGCGAGAGCGAGTGGTTCAGCTCCACCTTCACCGGAGCGCACGCATCCGTGACCTGCACGCTCGCTTGGGCCTCCGTCTTCGGCATGATGTGCAGCGGGATCCAGCGGATCCGCTTAACCCTATTCTCAGGGTTTAGGCACTCCTTGCCTTCCTGACCCACCTCCACCTTGAGCACTTTAAGTTGGCGGGTAGTGCCGTTGTTGGTGTAGGTGTGCTCCACGCTCTTCATCTTCTGGTCCTTCGGAATCACCCTGCCATCACCAAAGTCCCACTTAATAAACTCCTTGTCATTGGAGGAGGGGTCCACCAGGTCCATGGTCAGGTTTAGCTTCTCAGGCGCACAGAACATATTGTGGTCAAGGTCCGTCCTCCACCCGCTGATATCCAGCGGCTTCGGTATCTCCAGCTGCTTCTCCACCGTCACTGCGCAGCCATCGGCCGCAATCGCAGCCGAAGTAACATTGTACTTTAGCGTGTAGCCAATCTTCACGATACCCGGCTTCGTGTACACCCGCTCCAGCTGAGTGGTACTGCCAGGTTTAGGCTCTCCCATATTCTCGGGAGTCCCGAAGGTCCATTTTTCTTTATGACCCGCCACGGGTACTTGTGCGCTAAGCTCTATCTCCACCGGGTTACACCTCTCCTTCACGTCCATGGTGAATTCAGGCTTCAGCTTCGGATAGTAATGGAATTTCTGTTCTACCGTCTTCGCGATATCCGGGCAGTACTCATTGTAGGCCGTGAGCTTCACCACACCGGTCCGCCTTTTGCCCGTATTATCGGTCTTGACCGTATAGCTACGCTCCCCGCCCGTGGTCTCACCATCCCATACTGTAGCACCAGGAGGAGTGCCAGGAGGAGTGCCAGGAGGAGCGAGCGGCACCACCCCGACATCCCAGCGGTACCCCACGCGATCGCCCGCGATGATGGGCGGGTCGGCCGTGAAGGTCATCGTGGCGGGCGCGCAGATCGCCATATCTGGGTGTTCCGGGGCCAGCAGCTGGCCCGCTATGCCGCTGACATTGACCCGCACCGAGGGCTGCTTCACGTACGGCCGGATGGTCACCTCGATGACCTTCTCGTCGCCACAGGACGCAGCACCCTGGTTCAGCTCGGTCCTCACCACCAGCAGCCGCTTCTCCGAGACGTTCTTCGTGTAGATCTCCTTGATGATGAAGGACTTCCTATCTTGCTGCAGACCCGGCGCCCCGGGGGTGGTCACGGGGTTCACCTCAGGCAGGGTGGCGGAGTTGCTGCCCGTACCGTACTTCCAGATGATCTTGTCCGGCGGCAAGCCCGGGAAGAGCGGCGCAATCGTAGCCTCGATACTCCCGTCAGCCTTCGGGCAAAGCACTACCGACTCCGAAATCGGGAGCACCGGGCTCGAGGGGTACACATCGAGCGACTCCGTCTTGCCCACGTACTCACAACCATCAGCGTTGGAGAGCTTATACCTGAACGCGTACTTCTGCTTGGTGTTGGTCCGGTTGACCACCTGGTACTTGAACTTGGCCTCCGGCACCGAAGGCGGCATCGGAGGAGTACCCGTTGGCGGAAAGGCCTGGCTCCCCTTGAAGCGGAACGGCGGGCTAATCCCCTCGGTCGGGTCCCTCATCTCCCACTCGATGCGCGTTGCATTGCTTATGTTTTTCACTATGGCATTCAGCTCGGCGGGGCTACATGGCGGGTTCTTCTTACCGGTCGGTACGGCCACCCTGAAGCCCCCGTTCGATACCACCTTCGGGCTGGGCTTCACCTTGAACTCCACGGCTGATGTACTTCCCGTCTCGCAACCCGGTCGGCTAGCTTTGAGTTCCAGCCTGTAATCACCCGGCTCGACTTTATTCTTCAGGGTGACAAAGCCCTGGTCACCCAGGGGCTGGGCAGATGTTGTTGGCGCAGTCTTCTCCAGCTTCCACGTGAGCTGCACGCCAGGGATGTAGCCCTGGGCACTAGCGCGCCCGGTGTTCTCGTCATCGAACACATTCTCGCAGACCTGCTGGCCGAGTAGCCAGCTGATGCCCACCTCCGGGGCCTTGTGGATCACCAGCGGGGCCGTAGCCTCCTGCGAGCACACCCCATGACCATCGGTCACCCGCAGGCCAACGACCGCATTCAACGGATCCACTGTGGGCTTCTTAATGTTCACCTGGGTCAGATTCTCCACATCCAGCGGCATGGGGGGAGTCCCCATGTCCACAACCGACGGCAGGGTCCACTGGAATTTCAGGCCATTCGGGCGGTTACCCGCAGGTATGCCACCCAGGTTTGTTGCCCTAGGAGCCTTGAAGTTCGCCGAAGTCAGAGCGGTCGAACCTACACCCGGAGGAGTCCAGGATGTTGGAGAACCCGTTCCCGAGAACATGATGGCTGGCGCGCACAGCTCCGAGATGTCATTGCCCGAATTGTCCTTCAGCTCAATGCGCTGCGGTGCGATACCGGGGTAGAGGTCCACCTGCATGTCGAGCTCCTTCACGCACTGCGCATTCCCTATCTTCACCTTGAACTTCTGCGTCTCCTTGGGGGGGACCGGGGCTGCCGTCAGGTTGCTATGCTTGTAGGTAACCGGGAACTCGTAGCTCGCGCTCTCCTCTGCCCCCACGAGGTTAAGCTCATCCAGCTGCTGGAAGTTTTGGTGCTGGTCCTCCTTGTACCAGATGATCTTCGTTGCGCCCCGCAGCCCCTTCAGGCGGGCTGTCACCGTACCGGTGCCGTCCGTACCAGGCGTACTCGAGGGTGGCACGCAGACCCGGTTGGGCACTGCCAGCCGCGGGTTGAAGTTCTCGCCCACCTGCAGCTGGATGGTCCGGTCCTGCTTGACCTGGCAGAAGCCCGTCACCGTCACCTTGTAGCCCGCACCCTGCTGCGGGCGGATGATCCAGGTGTCCGCAGCCCTGGGGGTCAGAATCTTGTCCGCCCCCACGCTGCTCGTGGTGGTCCACTCGAACGTATAGGTGTCCGGTAGGCCCGTCTTGAGCAGGGCGCTCTCCCCGCGGCACACGGTTACGATGTTGCTACCGGGGATGATCAGAGGTAGACCCGTCTGCGGGTTGATCGTCTCGGGCTGCACCGCCACCTTGATCTCCGCGAAGTCGGAGAAGTAGCCGAAGAAGGCATCCTGCCCCGGGTCGCCGTTGAGCACCCCCAGCTGGAACACGTTCCCCCGGTTGAGCAGCTTGTAGGTCACGCCCGTCGTGATGGCGCCGCCCGCGATCGCATCCGTCTCCGCGCGGAACCACTTCCACTTCCGCTGCGGGTCGGTGGCGCTGCCAGGGAAGTCCTGCCAGCTGGCATGGGCGTTGATCTTATCCTCGAGGATCTTGCCGGCGGTGCCCGGTTGAACGCGGGTGAAGGCCCCGCCGGTGCTCTGGTGCAGCTCGAAATTCCCGATGGCCGAGGGGGTGCCCGTGAAGTCCCAGGCCACCAGGTTCAGGAACATCTTGTAGCCTCCGCCCTTCGCCCGCGAGAAGACCACCTCCTTCGAGCCCACGCACACCCCGTCGGAGTTCGGCATCGCGGGGATAACCGCCCCCGCCCGCTGGCTCGCGCCGCTACGGCTCGCGCCGGACATCTGGAAGAGGATCACCGGCTTGGAGGCCGTCACGTTCACCGCCCGCTCCGTCGTGGTGTTGTCGATAAGGAAGTCGGCCTGCTCGCCCTTGTTCACCGTCTTCTCCTGCGTCGTGCCATCCAGCCGGGTGAGGGTCACCTTCGTGTTATCCTGGCTCGCCACCGCGTAGATGTGCTCGCGGTAGGGCCCCGAGCCGGAGACATCCCCCTGCAGCACGCCGTAGTACTGGCCGAAGAGGCTCTCCGGGATCAGCTGGTCGGCCACGTAGTCGGGGTTGCCCGAGTGGGGGAAGACGATGTCCTCGCGGGTCAGCAC
>PDWJ01002716.1_pt1 | contig 18124 bp, 15 predicted proteins | sample 1430881 | NCBI WGS metagenome assembly PDWJ01 (sample SAMN01162460, study PRJNA174530) | Oral metagenome, whole genome shotgun sequencing project. | biome: Marine environment; feature: Marine mammal; material: Swab sample of the gingival sulcus; isolation source: swab sample of gingival sulcus...
GTATGTTCCCGGCGCAGCAGGAGCAGTTACATTTAATGTTTGTTCCGCAGTAGCGTTTGGCTGCAGGGAAGCCACAGGCTGTGTGGACAAGAGTGTGTCCGCAGTTGATATAGTTGCGTTAGCAGAAAGATAGTAGCGCAATGTTGTGTTTACAGAAGTGTCAGTTCCCTGATTCTTCACAGTTGCACTAGTTGCAAAAGAGTCTCCTGGTTCTAGGTTGGAAGAGCTTACATTGGGGGAAAGAATCACAAGATCAGGGTACGTTTGACTGTTGTCACCCTCTACCGTAAGAGTAAAGGCTGGAGATTGTCCATGAACCGTGTTGTTCGTATCAGTAATCTTGGCGGCTAGAGTGTATTGGCCGGGAGAAAGATTGATCAGTTGGGTATAATACACTGGCTGGCCAGCGAGAGACGAATCTAGCTCGTTTGGCTGACGCAGTGCTAATGTGGAATCTATGAAGAAAGATTTCCAGTCGTACCATTCTCCACCAGTTATCAATAAATCATCAAGACGTACCCCAGGCCAACCGCCTCCATACCATCCATTACTCGAAACTGAAAAACGAAGTTTAATTTCCTGTTCTGCATATGCTGCTAAGGATACTGAATGATGTGACCAGGAAGTTTCGTAAATATTATTTCCAGAAGATGCAGTATAAATCTGCTGATAAGATTGCCCATTGTCGGTAGATACTTCGATAGTAAAGTTTCCGGCATATAAACGGGCAAATTGCCAAAAATCCAGTTGTGTCGATGTGTCAGGGACAAATACTCCATCCAGGGTCAGTGATGCTGCTCCATGGTGAGCAGCAGATTCTTCAGCATACCAGCAAGGACCTGTTCGTCCTTCAGCGGCAATTTGCCAACCGATACTATCTCCATTTATTTCAGAACCATCCGAAGACCATTCTTCAACTTGTTGGGTTAAACTGAAAATTTCAAGTTGAGCAATTTCTCCGGCACGTCTCTTAGGGGTAACCCATTCCAGTTCAACGGGCTCTTGGGTTGATCCCGAGACTGTATTTGCCATGGGAAAAGCTTTTAGAAGAGGACGAATAGAAGTAAGACCCGAAACTAATGTCCCACCTGGAATACTATTTGCGGCAAACCATCCGTTATTTGTCCCTCCCCAGCCATAATTGATGTGATAGGTTGTTTCCCCGTTGTTAACCATCAAACCATCGGCGACTATTGCATGACCTGGTATTGATACGACACAAGGAAAACCTGCGCGTAAGTCGGCTTCCATTGGGCTGATGAGGTCGACGTGATTATAGTGGTGCTCAACAGGTTCATAGAAGAAGTATTGACTTAGTTGCTCTCCAAGAAAATGAGAACTTGCACTCGAACCGTCAGTTTCATAATCAATTTCAACGGCGACACCTAATTCGTACATCAACTCTGCTACGGCATCTTTAGAAGGAGCAGGGTCTGTCTCCCAGGGGTTGTAGGAATTTGCCATCAAAGCCCATTCATATGGATCTGAAAAGTCTGCCTGATGAGTACCAGTGATATTTCCATCACTATCCGTATATGAGTGTGAATTGTTTCCATGGTAAGGCCACCGATGAAAATTAAGAACTTGGGCGAATGCCGTAGGTACGCAGCCTAATGGAGTACGATAAGCGTAATATTCACTAGAAGGAGCTGATGGACAAAACAGATTGTAAGGATTGTTTTGATTCCAGATTGTTTCCATGAATGGACCGTAAAGTTCATCTTCCGCAGTAGGCCCTTTTGAGCCTGTTTTTCTCTTTTGCTCTGTAGGTGACCAATTATCCAGCTTGTCTCTTGTGCGCTTGCAATAGTCCAGCAGCATTGTTCTCAATGCGTTTTGGGGGGTGTCAATCAAATTAGCATTTGATTCGGTACTAAAAGATACCATCAATGGAAGACGATCATCAGAGTTCAAAATCAGATAACCCTTTGGTGTCAGTTCTATAACATAAAGAACATACTCACCAGCTTCTGGAAATTCGTAAACTGATGCTATTCCCCGCATGCTTTGTGACATCAAAGGGTTATTAGACATCCATTGCAAGGCTTTCTGGATAGCAGTTTCTTTGGTAAAAAGTGCGGCCTGGGAGGCATTGACAGATAAAAAAAAGCTCAAGATTAAGATTGAGTACAACTGTTTCCGGGAAAAAGACATGACGGTCAAAATCCTTCTAGTTTCAAGAAAATAATAGTGTACGGCGGCCACGAAAAACTGTCGTGAACATTTATCATTACCCTCAAAAAAAATCAACTCGTTACCCAAAAATACTATTTTTCATATTTTTTGTGAATAGTTACGTGGTTATCATAAATTCGTATTGTAATCGAAAGTTACTCGCAGTTTTCTTGTTAAGAATTACCCCTTTTTCCCCAACCAAAAGACGCACCTCTCCCTTTGTATTTGAGAATATCTTTAGGGCTGACACCTGACTTTAAAGAGGTTAGGGCTCAGTCATGCATATAACATACTGCAAATTAAGTAGTTATATGCAACAAAGGTTTCTGGAGCACTTCGTTGCGGATACGCCAGCAAGAACAGCAGCAGATTTGGTTAGTATTCACCGTAATTCTACGATTCATTTCTTCCACAAATTGCGCTGCACGATTTTTACAATTCAACAGGAGCGTGTAGTGCAATTTTTCGAAAAAGTAGACATTGACAAAAGTTATTTTGGAGGTGTACGCAAAGGGAAACGAGGGCGTGGTGTCGCAGGAAAAACGATTGTCTTTGGTCTGCTCAAGCGAAGAGGGAAAGTTTATACTATTCCTATCCCAGATGTTACACGAGACACTCTACCCCCTGTAATAAGAGAAAAAATAAAAACTGACAGTGTAGTCAGTCATCATGGACACATTGCCTATAATGCTTTGGATGTCTCTGAATTTTCACATTACAGGATAAATCATCGTAAAGAAATTGCTACTTCACATAACCATATAAATGGCATTGAAAACTTTTGGAATCAAGCCAAAAGACACAGGAGAAAATACAATGGAATTCCCAGGCAGCACTTTGAACTTTTTCTCAAAGAGTGTGAGTGGAGATTCAATGGAGAAACTCCAAAACAACTGTCGAAGACCTAAAAACAGCCTTGAAACAAAAATATTAGGTGTCAGCACCTTTTTGTATACTTTTTTGACAACAAACGGTTCAACGCATTTAAGAGAAGAAAAAAATCGAGATAAGGGAGGGGAAACCGGCGGGCAGGACAGCCCGCCGGTAAACATAACCCGGCTAATTCCGGTTGATGACCACCATTTTAATATTTGTCATCTCTTCCATGGCAAAGCGTACCCCTTCGCGGCCAAGGCCAGAGCGTTTATTGCCTCCATAGGGAAAATGATCCAGGCGAAATGTTCCGGTATCGTTAATCATGACACCACCAACCTCCAGATCATCGACAGCCTGAAGCGCCTTGTTGATATCGTTGGTGTAGACGCCTGCCTGCAGACCAAAATCCGAATCATTCACCCGCTCGATTACTTCGTCAAAATCAGTATAGGTCACAATGGAAACGACCGGCGCGAATGTCTCCATGCACATGACATCCATATCCTCGGTAACGTTGGTAAGGACGGTCGGCTGGTACACCAGTTTTTCTGCCCGTCCACCTGTGGCAATAACTGCGCCCTGTTTCACGGCGGCCTGTACCCACGCATCAATACGGGCAACTTCTGCGGGGTCAATGAGCGGACCAACATCGCAGTCTTTATCGAGCGGATCACCCACCTTCAACGCGTTCACCTTTTCAACAAACAGCCTGGTAAATGCCTCTGCACATTTTTCGTTTACATAGATTCGCTGCAGAGAAATACACACCTGACCTGAATTGGCAAAGGCGCTGACCACACATCTTTCAACAGCCTTCGCAAGATCGGCGTCAGCCTCGATGATCGTCGCAGAGTTGCTCCCCAGCTCAAGGGTTACCTTTTTAATCCCTGCCTTTCTGGTGATCTGCTCACCCACTGCCGGGGATCCCGTAAAGGTGATTTTTCTGCACTGGGGATGGACGACAAGGGTATCGCCAATCTCGCTCCCCGGACCTATGACAACATTCAGTGCTCCTGCCGGTAGCCCAGATTTTTCTAGGATCTCTGCAAGAATCAGCGCCGACACCGGCGTTGTGGAGGCAGGCTTGAGCACCACGGTATTCCCTGTAGCAATAGCAGGTGCCAGTTTATGTGCGACCAGATTTAAGGGAAAGTTAAAGGGGGTAATTGCCCCTATGACCCCCAAGGGCTCACGAATAAAGTAACCAAACCGGTTTGCGCCAAACTTGCTCGCGTCGACAGAAACTGTTTCGCCATGCAGCCGTTTTGCCTCTTCGGCTGCAAACTGAAAGGTTTCCGCACTTCGCTGCACCTCATTGACCGAAAACTTCCAGGCCTTGCCAACCTCTTTGCAGAGAACCTCAGCTATCTCCTCTTGACGTCCAAGGAGTTGGGTGGCAGTTTTTTCAAGAATTTCAGCTCGGACATAGGCTGGTGTTTTACGAAAGGTCTTGAATGCTTGACTGGCACTTTCCACAGCCTTTTCCGTCAAGGCTGCATCTGCAAGCGGTACCCTGGCAAAGGGCTGCCCTGTAAATTTATTGACGACATCCAGCGTGCGCCCTGTTACTAGCCATTTACCATCGATATAGGTCATATATTCCTTGTTCATCATATTCACCTCGTTTAATTCAGAATCACCTCTTCTTCTCCAGGTTTTCTCCTTATCTGGTAAGAGGGGAGGAAAGCGATGCAGGCTATTTATGGGCAGACACGTTGTGCCAAAAACCCACAGGACTATCAACGCTGTGCCTAGAAAACGTCTGTTCCGGTGGACAGAATACTGGCGGAGGAGCAGGGATTCGAACCCTGGGTGGAGTTACCCCCACAACGGTTTTCGAGACCGTCCCGTTCAGCCGCTCCGGCACTCCTCCGCAGGAATGCGGCCTATTGATACCCGTAAATGGTGTCGGCGTCAATAATCTTGACCTGAGTGCCATTGACTTTCCCGGACCGGCTGGGTAGTACTGAGCATTATTCCAGGCAGACAAAATCACCTCAAAAAGATGGAGAATACCACCATGAACTATTTGCAAACAAACGTGGTGCTGGTGTTGTCCCTCTGTGCTGCCCTGCTGCTCCAGACAGGGTGCACTGGCCTAGGGCCCCGTATGGAGCCCCCTTCAGTTACTCTCGCCGATATCCATGTACAGGAACTTCGTTCCATGGAGGCTGTTTTTCAGTTACAACTGCGAGTCATCAATCCAAACGCCACCGTGCTGGATGTCAACGGACTTAACTGTGACCTGGAGATAGATGGCCGCCATTTTGCCACAGGCATCAGCAGAACCGCCAGACAAGTGCCAGCTTACGGCTCTACCCTTATCCCCGTTGAAGTCTACGCCTCTGTCCTCGACTTGATAAGCTCGGTAGCCAGGCTCATCGAGGGCGGTGCCAGCGGCCCCACCCAGGGGGTTGACTATCTACTCCACGGCAAGATACGTCTTGCGACTTCCGCGCTGCCATCCACTCTTCCCTTTAAGAAGAGCGGCAGGCTCGACATGAACGGACTTCACTGACCACTGAAGATGGCTGAATTGACACAGCAACAGGGCCAAGCCCTGGTAGTACTGGCCCGGCAGGCCATCAGACAACGGCTCGGTCTTGAGCAGCACGAACAGACCAAGACAGCAGAACTGCAAGGTTCTGCCCTGCGCGAACAGCACGGCGTCTTTGTCACCCTCCATAAGCAGGGGAAACTGCGAGGCTGCATCGGCAGCCTCATCGGTACACGAGCACTTGTGGAAGAGGTTCGCCGACAGGCGGAAAACGCCGCCTTCCACGACAGCCGGTTCGAGCCGGTTACCCCTGAAGAGGCTGAGGAGCTGGACATCGAGGTCTCTGTATTGAGCGATCCCCGCTCGCTGGAGTACAGTTGCGCTGAAGAACTGCTCACCAAGCTCAGGCCGGGCAGGGACGGGGTGATTTTACGGGATCCAGACGGCGCCCAGGCGACCTTTCTCCCCCAGGTGTGGCAGCAGCTCCCCGAACCAGAGCTTTTCCTGACCAAGCTCTGTCATAAGGCCGGCCTGGACGGCAAGACCTGGCGCAAGCGTCCCCTGGAAATCCAGACCTACGACGTCCATTGCTTTACAGAGGCCCCTGGCAGGGAAAGATCATGAAGGAGCTTTACCTGCCCCCCGAGCTCTCCCGGGAGGTCACCGCAATCTACGAAGCCATGGCTTCTCGCTATACCGAGGTTGCCAGCAAGATTCCCCTGACCTGTCAGGGCTGCCCTGACAACTGCTGTGACTCCTATTTTCTCCACTACACCTATAGTGAATGGGCCTACCTCTGGGAAGGGCTACGGCAGCTCGCTGACCATCTGTTCAAAGAAGTTATAGAGCGGTCACGGCAGTACGTCACTGCTGCACGAGCCTCCCTGATGCGGGGAGAGCGCCCCAGGATCATGTGCCCTCTGAACAAAAAAGGCCTCTGCGGCCTGTACCAGCACCGCATGATGATTTGCCGGATGCACGGGGTGCCGGCCCTGCTCACTCGTCCTGATCAGCGAACCATTGCATTTCCCGGCTGTTTTCGTTGCCAAAAAATTGTTAAAGGCCGGTATGCTGACCCTGCTGATGCACCAGCCATGGACCGAACACTCCTCTACCAACGGCTCGCTCACGTGGAATCACGACTTCTGGGCCGCCACCATCAGCAGTTACCGAGGATCAAACTGACCATTGCCGAAATGATCATCAACGGGCCACCCCAGATAGCCAGTACTCCACATCAGGAGGCCGTCCGGTACCCGTAGCTTGGTCTGCCCAGGAGCAGATTACTCCACTTTCAGCTGGTACTGCCCTTTCAGATCATCACTGAGACGAAAACCTGTAACCTGATGCTTACCACCCAGATGAAGGATAAACTCCTCACCAACGGCAAGCCGTTTTCCCACAGTAAAAGGTGTCTTTCGCCCACCTTCGCGCATCACCACAGTGTTGATGATCACTGGCCGCACCTCACAGGTGATGGAAAGCCGTGAGATGAGCCGGTTCACCGGCACCTCCTTGGCACCGCCTCCGGCACTCACCCGTCCCAGATCCTGCCAGCACCACGCTGGAGTCGCGGCACAAGCCAGTATGAGGCTAAGTAACAGTGTACGCATCATGTGCTCCTTATTAAAAAAACAATGAAAAATTAAAGAGATCAAAGTATTGGAAGTGAAACCAAGGCAGCTCCCTCCGGTGACAAATTTCCCCAACAACCATCTGACAGAACAGTAATCGCCGTTCCTCTCCCGGGCAAGGATATTCCACATTGACGTGCCACCTGTCCTGCTGCTATCCTGTCCCTGAAAAATTCCTTGACCGCCCCTTTTTTTCTCTGGAACCCTGCTGTATCTGCATATATGAAAAAAGAGACCCTCAATAAAGCTGTCCTACTGGCCCTGGTACTGTTGATCTCCCTTGTCTTTCTCTCCATGATCCGCCAGTTCCTCATGCCGCTGTTCATGGCTGCACTGTTCTCGGCGATCATGAGCCCGGTACACCGCTGGCTCACCGGGCACTTCCGAGGCAGGCAGAACCTGTCTAGTATCGTCATTATCCTGGGGATTGTTTTCCTGGTACTGGTGCCCATGACCATCCTCATCGGTGTAGTAGTCACCCAGGCGATCAGCGTAGGCCAGTCGGTTACTCCGTGGGTACAGCAGTTTATCAGTGAACCTTCACTGGTGACCAGCTACCTGGAAGATCTCTCCTTTTACCAGCAGATTCTTCCCTATCGCGACACCATCATCGAAAAAGCCGGCCAGGCAGTGGGGGCCATCACCGCCTTTCTCATCGACTCCCTTTCTTCCTTTACCAAGGAAACCATGAACGCCCTGTTCAGCTCGGTGATCATGCTCTATGTCATGTTTTATTTCCTCAACATGGGTAAGGTACTGCTGGAAAAGATTTTGTTCTTTCTCCCCCTGGAAGACCAGGAAGAGCAACGTCTGCTACGGCGTTTCACCTCAGTGACCCGAGCCACCATCAAGGGAACACTTGTAATCGGTATCCTCCAGGGAGCAATCTGCGGGCTGGCGTTCTCCTTTGCCGGCATCAAGGGACCGGTGTTCTGGGGCTCTGTGATGGCAATAACGTCGGTTATCCCTGTCTTTGGTACCGCTATCGTCTGGGTTCCCGCCTTGCTGATCCTGGTGCTCATGGGAAACTTTACCGGTGTTATCGTTCTCGCCCTTCTCTGTGGTGTTGTTGCTGGCAATCTGGATAACCTGGTACGGCCGCGCCTGGTGGGTCGCGACACTGAGATGCATGATCTTTTCGTCCTGTTCGGCACCCTTGGCGGTATCAGCATGTTCGGCATCCTCGGCATCATCATCGGCCCAATCATTGCCGCCCTGTTCATCACCATCTGGGAAATTTACGGAGAGGTGTTCAAACAGTACCTTCCCGATGTGGGCTTTCTCACCACAAACCAGCCCGGTAAAGAAGAATCCCAGGTCCTGGAAACAGCCGGTGAACCCACCGATGTCACGAAAAACGAGGAAAACAGTTCATCTCACAGCAGCTGATCGATAGCCGCAACCGTTCACTGAGAATCGTGTCAGATGGATTGAGCCGGAAAAGGTAAAACCCGCCTTAAAGACGGGCGTTACATACAGAGGTCTCGTTTACGAAAAAGGGACTATTTTGCAGGTACTGACTCCGTAGACCGAACAGCAGCCGAAGGAGTGAATTGTTTCGAGGTTTCGTCCCTTTTCACCAGCGTTTCCCGGTCCGGGGCCTTAAGGCCGTTGACCCGCCAGCCATCCACCCTGAAGAGCAGGTCATGTCCGGAGACCCGCAGCAGGTACCAAGGTTCACGGTTCTCTTCAGGCTTTTCGGCATGTTCTTGACCTGCTGCTGGCGCGTCGGTCTGTGCATCCGCTTCCACCTCTTTCAAGGGGCGAGCCAGTTCATAGACCAGGGTCGTGCCATCCTCCATTTCGGCACGGATGACCAGCTCCGGCTCCTTGAGGACAGCTGCGGCGTCACTATTTTTTTCCAGTACTGCGGTAATGTCGAGTCGAGTGAGTTCTCCTACAAGGCGGTCCAGTGCTTCGCGCTGCACGCGCTCTCCTTTGGCGAGATGCTCGGGCTCCAGCCCCTGCTCTCCCTGCACCAGCACCAGGCCAGGCAGCTCCAGACGGGTGATCTTCTTCTCGTCCAGGTGGAGGATGGTGGGGTCGATCCACTCCTTGGCCTCCACAGACAGGTCATGAAGGGCCAGAGGTACCGCATGGATTTCCCTGTCTCCTGCCTTGCGGCAGTAAATTTTACGCATTCCCGGTGAGGCACCAAAGAACAGGGTGAGCTCGCCCTTTGCATCCGAGAGTACCAGTCGCCGCTCAAAGACCTGGTCTGCAACCTTGAACCTCGTGGCTGCTGCATCGGTGGTTGCCTCAGGCCATCCCCTGTCCAGATTGGCAAGTCTGGACAAGAGTTTCTCCACCAGGCTGGTATCGGCGGTAAACGCGAAATACTCCGGCAATACCCACTGATTATCGTCACGGCGTAGCAACAGTTGCTTGCCAGCGTCATCAACAAGTCGAACCTCTTGAATCGCGGCAGGGTCGATTTCCGCAAACAGCGGCCCGGCAGTGTCTCCACCGCCACGCAGGACAGCGTTCTGCCTGATATGAACCACAGTCACCACTGCAACCTGGCAGGCCAAAAGCAGGCCCAGTAGCACGATTATCTTTCGCATGATTACGCCCTCCCACCTTCAAGCAGCGCCTGCTGCCGTTGCACGGACCGCTTCGCCAGAATAGTGCGCAGGAACCAGACCAGCGCGAGACCTGCCAAGGCGAGTCCGTAATTGAGGTATTCAAGGAACATTCTGCTGCCCTGGGCCATGGGAAACAGGGTCCTGGCAAAGTGACTGCGGCCGCGGATCATCATCAGGTCACGGTCTTCCAGTGACCAGTCAATACAGTTGGCGATCAGCTGCACCGGGTTATGATAGCGGCTGCCTCCGGCTCCGGAAGCCAGATCGAGGCTGGTGTCTGCCAGAAAGGTGTTGGAGGCCAGCAGGATGATCCGTGCCGATTCCGGAGATTTTTCCAGCACACGGCCAATGGTGGTGGTTTGCTCCTCGTCCTCTGCCTGCTGTGGCTGTTGCCCCTGTTTTGCCGGGTCGTCCTTTGCCTTGTCCTCCTGCACAAGCGGAGAAGGTTTTCCCTGGAACGCGGAGGTAAAGCTGCCTTCAACCAGAACCGCCACGGGCCTCGAGGCTATCTCGCCGTTCTGGGCAAATCCCTGGTCAGGATAGCGCTGGAAGTCGGGTTGCAGATCGAGCGCATCCGATACCCAAGAATCCGGCGAACTCCTCAACAGGGTGGTCACCTTGCGCCCGGCATTCTTTTCCTGGTCGATATCTACCGGGGAGGCCCAGGTCATGGACACCTGGTCAATGCCGCCCAGCAGGCCACTGTTTCGGTCCATGCCATCACTGCGGATATCTATAAAGTAGGGATAGTTGACCAGGTGGGTCTCCTGCACAGTGAAGGCCCCGACCTGGCGTTGCACCGGTACGGGAAAGGAGGCGTTCTGCGGGTCAAGCACCATCTCCTCCTCCAGGGCTATACCATGGCCGGCGAGCCAGTCGCCCAACTCTCCGCCGACCTGGGTCATCTGCAGCTGCCCGCCGAAATTGACATCAAAGGGTGAGGCGGCCAGCACTACAGTGCCCCCCTGCATCAAAAACTGGTCCACAGCAAAGATCTGCTTCTCCTCCATATTGCCAGGAGAGACAACCACCAGAATATCCGCCTCGGGATCGACCTGTCCCTTTGCCAGGTCAACAGCCTTGACTGCGTGCTCTTCGGCAAGCATCCTCTGCAGCCGCTGAAAGCTCTTGCCCTGGGCCGGCATCCCAAACTGTGGCATAGGCGGGGTGAAGGCAGGGACTGCCAGGCCTACTGTCTTGAGAAAGCCCTTGGAAAAGCGTTTGAGCCCAGCCTCGATAGCCTGAGTGAGTGCCGCAGCGCTCAGGTCAGCGGGTAATCCTACCTGTACCACCTGGTCACCAGACTCCAGTGTCATGTAAAACCAGAAGAGCTCAGGTGAGAGGAGCCCGGCTACCATTGGCTGCATGCCGTACTCTTGCTCCAGCCTTGCTGCAGTCGTGGGATCGGCGTCCGGATCGACGAACTCGTGGCTGAAGCTACCCTCAGCCTTTTTGGCCAGTTCGCTGAGCACCGTTTCGAGTGCCTGTTTGAGCTCGACCAGTTCGGCTGGCAGTCGCTCATCAGCGGAAAAGTAACCATGAAAAACCACTGGAGTGGTTATGTTGGCAAACAGGTTACCGCCTCCCTGGTAGCTGTACAGGACCTTCTTGATTGCCCTGGTCAGGTCGTATTCAGGGTTACGCAGGTCCACGTCGACACGGGTGTCCCCCTGACCTTTCACTTCAATGAGATCCTTGAAGCCGAGAACCTCGTAGGCATCTCCATACTTTACGAGGATGTCAAAGTAAGAGTTGGTCACTGCGGTCTGGTACCGTGAAGCCGTCTGAAAAGGAACCGGACGGATGCCGTACTTTTCACCAGCCTCGGCTTCCAGCTCGGGGTTCTGTTGAGGATCGATAAATTCGACTCGTACCCGGCCATGACCGACAACCTGGTACTCCTTCATGAGGTCGCGGAGCTGGGGAACCAGCGGTGCCAACAGCGGATGGGTCTGAGCGGAAAAATAACCTCGAATCAGCAGCGGCTCCTGGAGTCGATCCAGGTATCCGCGAGTGGTCTCGGAGATGGAGTAATGCTGGCCACTGGTGAGGTCGGCTCGCAGGGTCCCCACAGGTGCCAGCCAGAAGTTGACCGCCAGAAAGTTCGCCACAATGAGGATCACCAGCCAGCCCCAGGTACGGTGGTGCGTTGAGGTAGGATTTCCTGCCCAGCGCTGCCGTTCGATACCGTAGACGTTCAGGGTGAGAAAACAGGCGGTGAGGCTCAGGTAATAGATGATGTCCCGGAGGTCAATGACACCACGAGTAATTGCCTCGAAACGGCTGCCGCTGCCGAGCAGTTTGAGTATTTCGCCGGCCTGGTTGCCGAAAAAACCGGTGAGTGTCGGGGAACCGAGCAGAAAGAGGAGGGCACAGGCCAGGGTGGCACTGATCAGGCTTACAATCTGGCTGTTGGTCCTGCTGCTGACAAAAAGACCGATACTGATATAGGTGGCGGCCAGGCACAGGCTGGCCAGATAACCACCAAGCACTGGACCGGGGTCAAGTGGGCCGATAAGGCTGACAGTTGCCACCAGCGGTAGCGTAAGGGCCAGGGCCACCGCCACCAGGGTCACACAGGCAAAAAACTTGCCGAGTATCAGGACCACCGGGCGAACCGGCGCGGTGAGCAGGCTCTCCATTGTGCCGGCGCGCTGCTCTTCAGACCAGGAACGCATGGTCAGGGCTGAGCACAGGAAGATCAGCAGCACCGGCATCCACTCGAACAGTGGTCGGACATCGGCAATGTTGCGGCTGAAAAATGTCTCCACCCAGAAAAAGACAAACAGGGTAACCGCGAGAAAGGTTCCAAGGAAAATATAGGCTGCCGGGGTGGCAAAAAAGGCTGCCATCTCCCGGGCTGTAATCCTGCCGAGGGTTCTCCTGCTCATTGCTGTCCTCCTTCCACCATGGTGATATCGGAGAAGATCTGTTCCAGGCTGCGGACTTCGGGGCGTAAACCGTGCAGATGGTAGCCGCGCTCGATCACTGCTCTGGCCACCACTGGTGCCAGGCCAGAGATGTCATCGTCTGTCGAGAGCGCATAGGCAACAACCTCTTCTTCTCCACTTAATCGCTCGAGGCTGCTGACCGTGTCGATTTCCCGGAGAAAGCTGGGGTCGACACCCTGCTCCAGGCTGACGACAAGACGTCCCTCTGCCTGCAGGTCGGTCAGGGCGGCATCCAGACCAATCCTGCCGTGATCGATGATGATCACCCGGTCACAGACTGCCTGCACCTCCTGGAGAATATGGGTTGAGATGATCACGGTGGCGGTGGCGGCCAGCTCCCTGATCAGCGTGCGCATATGCTGAATCTGATGTGGGTCAAGGCCGTTTGTCGGTTCGTCGAGGATGATGATCTTGGGTTCATGTAAGATGGCCTGGGCCACGCCGACCCGCTGCCGCAGACCACGCGACAGGGTGGCAATGGGCTGCAGGGCCTTGTCGACAAGCCCGGTCCGCTCAATGACCCTGCGGATCAACTCGCCGACCCGCGCATTGTCAACCCCGTGGAGGCTGGCCGTATATTCAAGGTACTCCACCACCCGCATCTCCGGATAAAGGGGGCAGTTTTCAGGCAGATACCCAAGTCGTGCCTGGATCTGACGACGCCCTGTGGAGAGTTCCAGACCATCAATGCGGACCACCCCAGAGGTTGGCTCAAGGTAACCTGTCAGCATCTTCATAACGGTTGTCTTACCGGCACCGTTGTGTCCTAACAGGCCAACAACTTCGCCAGCGCCTATGGAGAAGTTCACCGCGTCAACCGCAGTGAATTCGTCATAGGTTCGTGTCAGGTTTTCTACCTGAATCATAGGTCTCCTCCTGGGGAGTAGTAATAAACAGCGTGGCTTGGCAGCGTAAACCAGAGTGTCCTTGGCGGGAGAACCGCTTGCTCGTATCCGACCATGATCGTCGCCGGTGACAGCTCGTGTCCTGCCGATTCACGAGGTGTTTTGTTAGGTGTAAAAAAATAGTCCATGCACAGGTCATGTCAAGATTTCCCCATTTTTTTTGAGTGCCTTTGACAAACCGGTTGCACTGTCGGGCAGTCCGTGTAGCATACTGTCTGTCGATACAACCAGGCTTATTCCCGTAGAAAATTAACCACCGCAATTGAACAGGTATATGAAAAAAACAGAGATTTCCAGTGTCCCAGCCGCTGTCCGAATCTGTCTTGAAGGTCACCGCCTGACCATCCTTGAGTTTGAACCCGGTTCCACCCCGACAGCGGAAGCAGCTGGTCGTCGTCTTGGTGTCCCTGTCGGGCAAATCGCTAAATCCATGCTCTTCAAGGGAAAGGACGGCCACTTTCGCATGGTAGTGCTCGCCGGTAATCGCCGTATCAACAGTGGCCTACTCAAGCGGGCCACTGGCGTCAAACACCGCATGGCCACAGCCGAGGAGTCCCTGGCTGTGACCGGCTACCGTCCGGGTGGAGTATGCCCCTTCGCCCTGGAAGACTCAGGGGTGGAAATCCTGCTTGACGAATCGCTGTGCCAGTACGAGACCATCTATCCGGCAGCCGGCACAGATGCCAGCGGAGTTCCCATGTCTGCGGAGCAGCTACAGACTGTTACCGGTGGCCGTTTTGTTGCTGTAACTGCGGCACCTGACGAAGACGCTCTCTGATCTCCGGTAACATCAGACGTTTTACACACAGACTTTTGCCGGTTTCGCCCCAACATATTGAGCAGCAAGGCGAAAAAGCACCGCACCAGGTTGAACAGGGGAATCTGCAGAGTCAGTGGCACCAGGTTGAACAGGGCGACTGCGAGGAGCCATACCATGATAGTGGTGAGAGCTATCCCCTCGACTGTCTCGACAAAAAAACAGAAGAAGTCCGGCAACACAGGCGGTGGCACAGGCAGAATAGAGCAGACCATACCGGGCTTTCAGTTCTCCTGCCAGCGCGAGAGCCTCCCAGGCCGACGGCAGGTAACATAGGGCAGTGCCAGGACAATCGCCATTAGCCACAGGGCTACACCCGGAGCCAGATTGGTACTGAAGGCACTGCTGGTGTTAGGCGAAATCATTTGTGGGAGCCTCACCGAGATCAGGTCAGCAGAAGGGGGCCTGGGGTCGAGGGGTTGCTGCCGACACGGGAAAGACCATCACGGCAGCCCTGGTTCTCTCAGGCGAGGAGCATGGAATCCAGGGAGAGTTCCTCCCCTTGCGTCTGGTAGAAGCGGGTGAGCAGCGCTTCCACGGTGAGACGTTCCTTTTCCGAGCCACTCACGTCGAGGATGATCCGCCCCTGATGGAGCATGATCAGACGGTTGCCGAAACTGATGGCATGTTTCATGTTGTGGGTAATCATCAGCGTGGTCAACCGTTGTTCTCGAACGATATTTCTCGTGAGTGTGAGGATCTGCTCAGCGGTCTTTGGGTCCAGTGCGGCAGTATGCTCATCAAGCAGCAGGACACGGGGACGAATCAAGGTGGCCATGAGCATGGTCAGTGCCTGGCGCTGACCGCCGGACAGCAGCCCGACCTTATCGGTGAGCCGATCCTCTAACCCGAGCCCCAGTTGTTCCAGAGCCTTTTTGAACCGCTGCCGATCCCTTGTTCTGACTCCGGGTCGAAGTCCACGTCGCTGGCCTCGCTTATTAGCCAAGGCAAGGTTCTGCTCAATGGTTGCCGAGGGGCAGGTGCCGAGCAGGGGATCCTGAAAGACCCGGGAAAGGTAACGGGCCCTTCTGTACTCCGGCCAGTTGGTGACCTCCTTGTCATCAATCGTGATTGAGCCCGAGTCCGGAAAAAAACTGCCGGCAATACAGTTGAGTAGTGTCGATTTACCGGCACCATTGGAGCCAATCACGGTAATGAAATCACCCTCGGGTATATCGAGATCAATCCTGTTAAGGGCGATCACTTCGTTCACGCTTCCCCGATGGAAGTACTTGCTACACCTGTCGAGTCGAATCACCGTTGAATAAGCCTGCGTTTAATGTTTGGGGTAACCAGCGCAATCACCACCAAGACTGCGGTGATCAGGTTGAGATCGCTGGGATTGAAACGAAACTGGCCAAACTCCATCCCCAGGGCCAGGGCAATGGCCAGGCGATAGATTATCGAGCCTAAAAGTGCTGCCACAAAGGCTCGGCAGATCGTGGTGGCGCTGAACACTGTTTCACCGATGACCACCGAGGCAAGCCCGGCAATGACCGTGCCGATTCCCATGCCCACGTCAGCTGATCCCTGATTCTGGGCGACAAGGGCCCCACTCAATGCCACCATCGCATTGGAGACCCCGACCCCCAGGATGATGATCAGGTGGGTGTTAACTCCGAGGCTGGTGATCATCTGCGGGTTGTCACCAGTGGCGAGGACAGCCTGCCCCAGTTCGGTGGAGAGAAACCAGACAATGGCGATTGCCGTCAGGGCCGCAAAGGCGGCAAAGACAAGCAATCCGGCAAGATGGCCGGGCACTCCCATGGCGATGACAGTATCGAACACGGTAGCACTGCCCAGCAGGGCAATGTTCGGGCCCTGCATAATTCTGATATTGATGGAATACAGCGCGATCATGGTCAGGATTGAGGCCAGCAGGTGAAGTATTTTGAATTTCGTGTTCAGCACTGCTGTTACCACTCCGGCCAGGAACCCGCAGCCCAGTGCCAGGAGCAGGGAGAGATACGGATTAACCCCCGCTGTTATGGCCACCGCTGAAACAGCGGCACCAAGCGGCAGGCTGCCGTCAACAGTCAGGTCTGGAAAATCAAGGATACGGAAGGTCAGGTAGACCCCCATCACCATAATGCCGTAGACCAACCCCTGCTCGATGGCACCGAGCACCGCATAACTGGTCATCTTACCGGTAAATCTGGGTGGCTTTTTCCAGGAGCGCCTGAGGAGGTGTCACGCCCATTTTTTCCGAGGCCGTGGCGTTGATATGGAGTTCCAGGTCCTTCTGAAATTCTACCGGTAAAGTTCCCGGTTTTGCGCCGTTGAGAATTTTTTCCGCCATCGGCCCGGTCTGGTAGCCGTGCCGGTAGTAATCAAAACCCATGGCAGCGACGGCGCCACGTTTTACCGAGTCGACATCGGCGGCAAAGACAGGCAACTGGTTACGGATGCCAACCTTGAGCACATTTTCCAGGGCTGAGATAATGGTATTATCGGTGGGGATAAAGATCGCGTCCACGCGCCCCACCAGACTCCTGGCTGCCTGAAACACGTCCGCCGTCCTGGCTGCCGTGGACTCGATCACCTTGTAGCCAAGTTTTTCACTGAGTGACATAATGGTGGCAACCGTTGCCTTGGAGTTGGCCTCACCGGCGTTGTAGAGCACGCCCAACGTCTTGATATCGGGTTTATACTCGAGCACCATGCGGATATGGTCTTCCACCGGCAGAAGATCGGACACGCCGCTGATCAACCCTCCCGGTTGCTCAAGGTTCTTGACCAGGCCGGCAGCCACGGGGTCGGTGACCGCCGTGAAAAGAAAGGGGCGCTTCATGTTCGCGGGAGCCCGGTCCAATGCCTGAGCACAGGCCTGCGCTGACGGCGTAGCTATGGCCATTAGGAGGTCAGGTTGTTCGCCGATCATCTGGGTCGCTATCTGAGTGGCCGTGCCCTGGTTGGCCTGGGCATTGTGGATCTTGTAATCCACGGCAATACCTTTTTCGGTAAAATAGTCCTGAAAGCCTTTGAGCACGGCATCCAGGGCAGGGTGTTCGACAAACTGGTTGATGGAAATGGTGAAGTCAGCAGCTTGGGTCAGGGTGGTAAACCCCAGAACCAGGAAGCATACGAGTAAGAGCTGTTTTTTCATGGGACCTCCTGTGGTGAAATGATCGTCGATCATCACCTGTTTCAACAGGCAGATGATCAGCACACCATATACGATAGAAAAGAAGAGGAAAACTGGTTTTCTCTTAAAAAAAGCTGCCCCCTGACTCGAAAGAGACTAACATCATGCCAAGTGTCAATTGACCGGCTCAAACAATTAGGGGTATCATAGATACTATTGTTTGCGATATTTCAGGCTATAGGGGTAATGATGAATAAAGAGTAGCTGCGTTACGAGGTGTTGGCTAATTTTACGGCTAAATTTTTATCGCCATTTGGTACTCCTTGCGCAAAAATAATTATAGAGAAATACTCGACTACAAGTGCTAGCAAAACGTCCCATCACCCTGCATACGCACGATTAGCACATGGCTCCATAAAATTTTCAACAACAAATGCTTATTGCAAGAAAAAATACTCAATTTGAGTATAATTAACTTTCACCACCAGCTTAAAAAATGAAAATAAAAAAGGGGCTTAGGAAGCAAACGACCTTACAAAGGTTTTTTCCTAAGTAAATTTAACAATACTTTATACAAGTTTTCATTGCGAAGATTAAAG
>PDWJ01002855.1_pt1 | contig 18122 bp, 18 predicted proteins | sample 1430881 | NCBI WGS metagenome assembly PDWJ01 (sample SAMN01162460, study PRJNA174530) | Oral metagenome, whole genome shotgun sequencing project. | biome: Marine environment; feature: Marine mammal; material: Swab sample of the gingival sulcus; isolation source: swab sample of gingival sulcus...
TTCACTGTCGGCTAATAATTGTAATTGATTGGGATAATTATCATAAATTTCCATACGAATTTGTTTTAATGAAAAAATATTAACTAATTGCCAATCAAAGCTATTTAACTTTTCAGGTAAAAAATCAATCAGCAAACCAATATTCAGCACATGAAAAATCGGCACATTATTGGGGTGTTGGCGGTGTAATTGGTAACTATTTGGCTGACTAATGGCGGTAAGCAATAAAATATCAACAACAATTAACACGGCAAAAATGGCTAACACAGCTTGACATGCCAATAACAAAACATCAGTAAAATTCGCCAAAAATGAAAAATTAGTTAAATAAATCGCCGTTATCAGCACCACAACCAACCACCAAATAAACAGGATTTTTACCAATTTATTGCTGGGTTGATATTGGAAAATAGACAGACGATTATTCATGATTTTGTTTTCTCCAATTGCAAAGTCATTTGTTTTTCATCACGGCTTTTTGCAAATAATTCATTTTTATGCTGACTAATCCATTCTCGCCACACAGCCAAAGCAACCGCCAACACCACAGGCCCTAAAAATAAGCCCAAAAATCCAAAAGCAGTTAAGCCACCAAGTACGCCAATAAAAATAATAAAAAATGGAATTTTCGTTGCTCCACTAATCACCATTGGACGGATTAAATTATCCACCCAACTAATGACAAATGTTCCCCACAATCCCAAACCAATACCTTGCGTCACTTGCCCTTGCGTGATTAACCACAAGGCGACCCCACCCCACGCAAACGGCGTTCCAAAGGGGATAAGAGCAACCATAAAAGTCAAAAGAAATAATAAAAACGGATTGGGGGCATCAGCGACAAAATAACCAATCCCTGCCAATAATGCTTGGAAAAGAGCAGTTAAACCAATGCCATAAACCACCGCTTGCGTCGTCGCTCCCACTGAATTAATATAACTATCAATGCTTTTACCAATAATATTAAGCAAGGCTTGGCGGACTTGTTTTACTAAACTAACGCCATCACGATAAAAGAAAAATAAGGTCATCACCATCATACCCAATTTGGCAATATTTGTGAACACAGCATCAACCGCCAATTTTCCATAATATAAGTTAGACTGTATCCATGTTCGCAAGGTTTCCATTGAGCCTTCAGGGTCTTTATTAATCGACCATAAAATATCCTTGATATGCTGACCAATGACAGGAATATTTTTAATTTCTTCAGGTAAATCGACAAAGCCAACTTTAATTCGATACAACAAGGTTTCGTATAAACTTAACACTTCTTGTTGTAATAAAATTGCTCCAATAATCAAGGGAATACCAATACATAAAGAAATCACCACTGTCATAATTAATGCGCTAACATTAGAACTAAATTTGACGGTGTGATAAAAAAATTTATAAAAAGGAAAAGTAATATAAGCAATAATTGATGCCCATAAAGCAGGCACGATAAAAAACTGAATAACTTTAAAACACAGCAAAAATAGAGCGACTAATAAACTAATGGCGAGTAATCTTTGTATGATAAATGTTTTTGACCAATGTTCATTCATAGTTATTTCATCGCTTTTTCTAACAAAGCTAAACCCTTATTAACATCACCTCTGTTTGCACGTATTTGAAAACGCATTTTTGTGTCAAATTCTGCTAACATTAAGGTAACCGCCTCATCAAGCACTTTATTAACACTTACCCCTCGAGAGCTTGCCATTGCTTTTAGTCGAGTGTGTTTTTCATCAGTTAATCTTAAAGTCATTGCTGTCATTATAATTTCTCCAATAAATTTTCAGGTAAACAAATTTCAAAAGAACTAAACATTAATTCGGCTTGGCGAAAATCTTTTAAATTACGAGTAACAATAAATTCTGCACCACTTGCAACTGCTAATTCTACTAAATGATTATCGCCCTCATCTTTTAAATTCGGTCGCCATATATAATAGATTTTTGTCCATTGGCAAACTGACAAAAAAGCATCTAATAATTGATTACGTTCATCTTGTGTTAATTTACAACCATCGAAAATAGCATTACGATTAATAACGTCTTCATATTCATTAAATAAAGTAACACCAATAACAGGCTGTAGCCTACCTTTTAGACAATAAGCAATAATTTTATTAGCGTAGTATGAACCCATACAGGCACTTACTAAAATGTTGGTATCAATAATAATTTTCATAACAAATATGGTATCGTATATGCTATCATTTTGCAATAAGCAAGGCTCAAAATATCATATAAAAAGACAAGAATTTATTTTCTGATTTGTCGTATAATTTTTTAATGATTTTTTAATGATAACTCTGTAATTTAGCCAATATTTTGTTATAATCCACCGTTATATCAATTTTTAATCCTTTAAAAAAATATTTGAGAAAAAATCATGTCACAAGCACAATCTAGCACGCAAATTAATCAATTACAAGAGCTTATTAATCAAGCAATTAGCAAACTACAAACAGAGGGTGCATTACCAAATGATTGGCAAAATAACAGTAAAATCACTCGAGCAAAAGACCCTGCACATGGCGACTATGCAAGTAACATTGCCTTAGTTTCTGCAAAAATTGCCAAAACCAACCCTCGCAACCTTGCCGAACAAATTATTAATGCCTTACCAAAAAATGATTTAATCGCCAAAATTGATATTGCAGGAGCAGGTTTTATTAATGTATTTTTAAATGCTGATGCAAAATTCTCCGTACTTGCCGATATTTTAAGCCAAAAAGATAATTTTGGCTTAAGCAAAGAATTTGAGGGGCAAAGTATTCAAGTAGAATTTGTTTCTGCCAATCCAACTTCTAGCCTACATGTTGGGCATGGACGTGGGGCGGCCTTTGGTATGAGCGTTGCTAACTTGCTTGAGGCGGTCGGTTACAAGGTTTGCCGTGAATATTACGTCAATGATGCAGGGCGACAAATGGACATTTTAGCGACTAGCATCTATTTGCGTTATTTACAATTATTTGATGACAAACTTGTTTTCCCAAGCAATGCTTATAAGGGCGATTATGTTATTGATTATGCGAAAGAATTACAAGCAGAATACGCTGATAAATACGTTTTTACTACCGAAGAAATTTTTGCTGACGTGCCTGCCGATGCGGTTTATAAAACTGATGACAAGGGCGAAAAAGAGCTAATCAGTGGCGATAAAGAAAAGCATATTGATGGACTAATTGCCAATAGTAAAAAGTTATTAGGCAAAGAGGGTTATCAAGTATTTTTTGATAAAGCATTAAATACCATTTTATCCGATATTAAAGAAGATTTAGGCGAATTTGGCGTACATTATGAAAATTGGTTTAGCGAAAAATCTATCGAAGAGGAAATTGAACCTGCATTACAAGTGTTAGACGAGAAAGGCTATTTATACGAAAAAGACGGTAATATTTGGTTTAAATCGACTGATTTTGGCGATGAAAAAGACCGTGTTGTCCGCCGTGCCAATGGGCAAATGACCTATTTTGCTTCAGATATTGCCTATCATAAAAATAAATACGACCGTGGTTTTAACAAAATTATCAATGTATGGGGGGCAGACCATCACGGCTATATCACTCGGGTCAAATCTGCATTAACTGCCTTAGGTTACGAGGATAACCTCGATGTTATTTTGGTGCAATTTGTCGCTTTATGGCGTGGTGATGAAAAAGTAGCTATGTCTTCTCGTGGTGGACAGTTTGTTACCTTGCGTGAATTGCGTGAAGAAGTGGGCAATGATTCTGCTCGTTTTTATTATGTTTCTCGTAAGCCTGAAGTGCATATGGATTTTGATTTAGAGCTTGCCAAATCACAAAGCAAAGATAATCATGTTTATTATATCCAATATGGTCATGCTCGTATTTGTAGTGTATTGGAAAAATTAGCGGAGCGTGGCTTTAGTCTTGATGAAGAAGTGGGCAAAGCCAATCAAGCATTACTCACTAAGGAAGTAGAAAACGAATTATTAAAATTATTAACCGCTTATCCTGCGACTTTACAACGCTCAGCGGTGAATTATGAACCGCATGTTTTAACCAATTATTTAAAAGAATTAGCAAGCCTATTCCATAGTTGGTATAACGATAATCGTATTTTGCCGAAAAAAGAACACACGCCAAGCGAAGAAGAATTAAAATTAATGCAAGCTCGTCTGCGTATGTCACAGGCAATTCGTCAAGTATTGGCAAATGGCTTGAGTTTATTGGGCTTATCTGCTCCAACTTCAATGTAAAAAAAGGAAGTGAAAATATGTCAAATATGATAAGTAGTATCACGGATATTCCAAGAGATGTTACCAAAGGCGATAAAGACAGTTTTGGCATTGAGCCTTTTGAAAAAGGTTTAGTTCGTTTTTTAAAAAACACCAATACTCCCATTACAGTAGCCTTACAAGGAGAATGGGGTAGTGGCAAAACTTCATTAATGAATAGTTTACAGCAGAGTTTAAGTGGTGAAATAAGCTCACCTTATCATGCGGTTTGGCTTAATACATGGGAATATGGATTGATGAAAGATGCCCAAACCACTCTGATTGACATTATTTCTGCTTTGACTGATGAAGTTACTTGCATTGCCAATATTGACGAAAGCGAGGCAAAAAAACTAAGTAAAAAAGTCATGGGGATAGGTGGAAATTTATTAAAATTTGCAGGAAAGACCGCTTTAAATACAATGGCTAATGGTGTAGGTGATGTTGTTGAACAATCACTCGCCACCGTAAATGAAGAAAAAACGGCGACTATTGGGCAAATTCGTGATGAATTAGAAACCATTATTAAAAATTGTATTGAAAAAGACAATAAAAATGGCTTTATTTTCTTTATTGATGACCTTGACCGAATAGACCCACCGATTGCTGTGGAATTATTGGAATTACTAAAAAATATTTTTACCTTAAAAAATTGTGTCTTTGTGCTAGCAATTGATTATGATGTAGTTATTAAAGGTTTAGAACCAAAATTTGGAAAATTAACCGCCTCCAATGAAAGAGAGTTTCGCTCATTTTTTGATAAAATTATTCAAGTTCCGTTTTCCATGCCTGTCGGTAGTTATCAGCCTAGTACCTTTTTACAAGATAGTTTAAGCACAATTCAATATCTCAATGAAAAACAGCTAAATGATGAGGCGTTAATTTCACAATTTACTGAAATTAGTAGCTTGACAGTGGGTTCAAATCCAAGGGCATTAAAACGCTTATTAAATTCTATTTCATTGATTAGTTGTATCAATGCAGAAAAGCAGAGCGAAGATAACGCTTTAAATGATGACTTGGAGTTATTGATTAATTTTGCTTTGGTCAGTATTCAAGTTGCTTACCCAACCATTTATCGCTTGTTAGTTACTCATGCTGATTTTGATAAATGGGACGAAAGTATTGCGGTTAAATTGGATTTAAAACCACTCAATGAAACCACAAAACAAAAACTTAGCTCCATAGAAGAATTTGATGAAGAATGGGAGCAAATTTTATTTCGCATTTGTGAAACTGATTATTTCTTAAAAAAACGAGCGTTAAATATTTCTCGTTTATTGAATTTATTACGCACCTTGATTGCTAAAAAAGGCTTGGATATTGAAGAAACAATTGACAGCATTATATCATTATCATCGGTGACGAGTTTAGAAACTTTAGACGAGAAAAAACCAAAAACAAAAGATTATTCAAAATATCTTTTCCAAGGTAAAGTTTATAATAAAGGTCGATTGGTTCATGCAGTGGTTAAAGCCTATGTTGCAAAAAATCCAGATATTTCTTTTGATAAATTAAAAGAAGTATTTCCAGATGAATTACAAGGCAGAAGTGGCGTATTTACTACAAAAGAAGAGGCAGAAGAAATCTTTAATCGCACAGGTCGTAAAAGAAATTATATTAAAGAAAATGAACTAATTCAAATAGCAGACAATATTATCGCAACTTGTACACAATGGGGTACTGATAATATTCCACAGTTTGTAAAAACAGTTAATAAATTAGGTACTGACTTTAAAATTAGTGGTGCGTAAATTATTTTGACAGCATAAGGGCAATGTTTGTTAAATATTTCTATTGATAACAACTTTGGCTATTTTATTATAAAATATTTTTTAATCTTAACTATAGTGATTTTAAATAGATTATTGTATGATATACTTCAATCTATTTTCTTTCATAAATAACAAATAACTTAAACAACAAGGTAGGGCTATGTTCTCAAAAAAATCTACAGGTGCTACAAGATTTGATGATAAAAAAAGTGGATTATCGGCATTTTTATGGATGTTATTGGGTGCAATTATCGTCATCATTACCGTGCTAATTGCTTATAAATCAGGCAAATTCACCTTCTTACAAGGCAATAAAAATAAAGAAGAAATCAAGGTTGTTGATAGCAAAACTATCCAATTAAAAAAAGATAGCAAAGAAGACAATTATGAATTTTATGACATCTTACCTGAGCAAAAAAAGAGTAGCATTTCTGATGATGCTTTGATTTCTGAAATTGCTCAAAGTGACCCAACGCCTGCTATTAATGTTAATGAATTTAAACCTGATGTTATCGTCACTACCGATGATGGCGAAGAAACGAGTAAAAAAATCTTAACTGAAATCTCTGATATAAAAGATAGTCAAATTGATAAAACAGAGGTCGCAACCGCAAAAGAATTTTCTGTCACAGAACAAGCTGAAACAAAAAAATCACCTTCAAAAGCGAAAGTTACTCAAGGTGATGATGAAATTACTATTGTCTATGAGGAAGGTACTTATGATGAAAATGATAATAAAATAGAAAAAAAAGTGACACCGACAAATCCACCAACTGAAAAAAAACAAATGATTAGTAAAGTAGAAAAAGTGGATATTCAACCCATTAAAAAAGCAGTCCCTAGGAATAAAAAAATCTATATTTTACAGATTAATAGTTATGATGAAGCGAACCAAGCCGATAAACGTCGAGCCCAAGTATTAATGGCTGGGGTTGATGCAAAAGTTATCAAAAAATTAAATGGTGGGACGATTGTTTATCAAGTGGTTTCTACTAGCATGAGCAAGCCATCAGAAGTGTTAAAATCGCAACGTCTATTACAAAAAAATGGCATTGATAGCCTTATTATTGAACAACGTCGCAAATAACCGCATTACAAAAACTATGAATATATTAAATCGTCAATTTCCACTAACTCGCCTGCGTCGAAATCGTTATCATGATAGCGTGCGAGCCATGCTCCAAGAAACGCATCTTGCCCCACAACATTTAATCGCTCCTGTATTTGTGCTTGAGGGCAAAAATCAGCGTGAACCGATTGCAAGTATGCCTGATGTCGAACGCTTATCGATTGATTTATTAATAGATTATGCCAAAGAATTGGTTGCGGAGGGCGTAAACACAGTAGATATTTTTCCTGTGGTTGATAATTCATTAAAAACCGAAGACGGCAAAGAGGCATATAATGCTAATTCTTTAGCCTGTCGAGCAGTTTCTGCATTAAAAGATGCCATTCCTGAATTAGTGGTGATGACAGATGTTGCCCTTGACCCTTATACCACCCACGGACAAGACGGTGTTATTGATAATACAGGCTATGTTGTCAATGACCAAACCACTGAAATTTTAGTAAAACAAGCCCTTGCTCATGCCAAAGCAGGAGCGGATATTATTTCTCCAAGCGATATGATGGACGGACGTATTTTAGCCATTCGCCAAGCGTTAGAAAGCGAAAATTTTGTTAATGTGGGTTTAATGGCTTATTCGGCAAAATACGCCTCAAGTTATTATGGACCTTTTCGTGATGCGGTGGGTAGTGCCAACAATCTAAAAGGCGGACATAAAAAACAATATCAAATGGATATCGCCAATCGTGCCGAGGCGTTACATGAAGTGGCAATGGATATTGCCGAGGGGGCGGATATGGTGATGGTCAAACCTGCTCAAGCCTACCTTGATATTATCCGAGAAGTGAAAGATAATTTTGCCGTGCCGACTTTTGCCTATCAAGTTTCAGGCGAATATGCAATGCATAAGTCCGCTATTAATAACGGCTGGCTATCCGAAGAGGTGATTCTAGAAAGTTTAATGGGTATTCGCCGAGCAGGAGCAGATGGCATTTTAACTTATTTTGCTCTTGAGGCAAGCCGTATGTTAAATTCATAAAAAACCGTGTTATAACTTATGTTATAATAAAGAGTTTCTATTTATAAAAAGCCATACGGAATAAGCCAATGAGTGTTACTGTTTTTGACCCTAAAACAAGCCCAAAACCACAACAAAAAATCCCTACCGCTCCGCCACAAGCCGACAATGGGGCAAAAAAAGTCTTTATCACCACTCAAGGCTGTCAAATGAATGAGTACGACTCAACCAAAATGGGTGATGTGTTAGGCGACTCGCACGGTATGCAAGTAACCACCGACATTAGCGAGGCTGATGTTTTGATTATGAATACTTGCTCCATTCGTGAAAAGGCTCAAGAAAAAGTATTTAGCGAGCTTGGACGTTGGCGTAAATTAAAAGAAAAAAATCCTAATTTAGTAATCGGTGTCGGTGGGTGTGTTGCCTCACAAGAGGGCGATAATATCCAAAAAAGAGCCCCTTATGTCGATATGATTTTTGGTCCTCAAACCTTGCACCGTTTGCCTGAACTGTATGACGAATCAACCAAACAAAGTAAAGTAAAACCAAAAAATCGCATTGGTACGGTTGATGTTTCTTTTCCAAGTATTGAAAAATTTGATTTTCTTCCAGAGCCAAAAGTTGAGGGTTATAAAGCCTTTGTTTCTATTATGGAGGGTTGCTCAAAATATTGCTCGTTTTGCGTTGTGCCTTATACTCGTGGGGAGGAGCTTTCTCGTCCGCTTGATGATGTACTTGCCGAAATTGATAGTTTAGCGGAACAGGGCGTGCGAGAAATTAACCTGTTAGGGCAAAATGTCAATGGTTATCGTGGCGAAAAAGACGATGGTACAATTTGTCGATTTGCTGAATTATTGCATTATGTCGCCCATATTGATGGCGTTGAGCGTATCCGTTTTACCACAAGCCACCCCTTAGAATTTACCGATGATATTATTGATGCTTATGCAAAATTACCGCAATTAGTATCGCATTTGCATTTGCCTGTGCAATCAGGCTCTAATAAAATTCTAAAAGCGATGAAACGCAATCATACCATTGATTTATATATTAATCAGATTAATAAATTGCGTGCTATTCGCCCTGATATGCACTTGTCGAGCGACTTTATTATCGGTTTTCCTAATGAAACTGATGAAGATTTTCAACAGACATTACAACTTGCGAAAGATTTAGATTTTGACCATTCTTATAGCTTTATTTATTCTCGTCGTCCCGGTACGCCTGCAAGTGATTTGCCTGATGATGTTTCTTTAGCAACAAAAAAAGCACGCCTTGCCGAATTTCAAAAGGTGATTGTTGATTCTACCAAAGCAAAAACCGAGGCAATGGTGGGGCAAACGCATAGAGTTTTAGTAGAAGAAGTGGGCAACCGCCATACCGACCATTTACATGGCACAGCGGATAATACTCGCTCGGTAATTTTTCCTGTTGCAGAAAGTGAACAGCAAGAGTTATTAGGAAAATTGGTTACTATCAAAATTACCGATTATATTAGCACCCATTTAGTAAAAGGTGAATTGGTAGAAGTCTTGGCGTAGATTTTTTTTGATAGATTTAAGGGGTTTGGGTGAAAAATAAGGGCAAGTTTACCACCTATATTTAAAAGACTATTAATCTAAAATCAATTAGTTATCATAATAAACCATTTTCTGCATAAGAAAAAATATCATTTTGTCCAACGATTACATGGTCAGCAAGGACAATATCAATTAATGCACACGCATGATAAATTTTTTCGGTTAATTGATTGTCTTCAATCGAGGGAGTAGCAGTGGTTTTTGGGTGATTGTGAGCAATAATCAGATGACTTGCACAATGATTAATCGCATGACGTAAAATTTCTTTTACTTCTACATTACAACTTGTAATCCCACCAATAAATAACACTTCGTAATTCAACAAATTTAACTGATTATCCAAACATAAAACCGCAAAAACTTCTCTTTGATTGACTAAATTTTCTTGGCGTAATTGAGTAGCAAGGTAATTTTTAACAATTTGAGCGTGATTTAATGCCGTTCCTGTTTGTACTTGACTATTAAGGTAGCGTTTGCCCATTTCTAAACTTGCTAAAATTTGAGCATATTTTGCCACGCCCATGCCATGACAAGCTAACACTGTTTTTTGTGGAGCGGATAATAATTCGGCTAAACTACCAAATTGAGCAATTAAATGACGAGCCATTTCGATAGCGGACATTTCCTTTGAGCCTGTGCGTAAAAAAATCGCTAAAATTTCCGCATCGGTTAAATGTTCTGCTCCGAATTTCAATAATTTTTCACGAGGGCGGTCGTCTTCATGCCAATCCTTAATCGCCATAATTTTATCCTTTATTTTAATTCCTTACATTGTGTTTCTTTATTATAACAATTTATTTCATTATAAAAAGTAAGAGTTTGATAAGATAGTGTTAATTCGGAATAAAAATTTGATAACTCTTTTTTGACAACTCTTTAAAGAAAATAAATTAATTTTTCAATCGTAGAGACGTAGCATGCTACATCTCTAGCAAAGTTAATTATATAAGGAAATCCAATGCCAAAAATAACTACAAAAAATAAAACTCTTGATTTAAACCAACCGCATATTATGGGGATATTAAATGTCACCCCTGATTCCTTTTCCGATGGTGGCGAATTTAATAACCTAAATAATGCCATCGCCCACGCCGAACAGATGATAAATGAGGGAGCGACAATTATTGATATTGGTGGTGAATCCACTCGTCCCCATGCTGACCCTGTGAGTTTACAAGAAGAATTACAGCGTGTTATCCCTGTGATTAAGGCGTTACGAGAAAAATTTGGCAAACAACTTTGGTTATCCGTTGACACAAGTAATCCGCAAGTGATGCAACAAGCCGTTCAAGCAGGGGCGGATATTATTAACGATGTGCGAGCATTAAAGCGTGAGGGGGCAGTGGAAATCGTCGCTCAGCTTAGCGTGCCTGTTATTTTGATGCACATGCGAGGCGAGCCGAGTACCATGAATGACCTTGCCCATTATAAAGACGTGATTGCGGAAATTAAAACAGAACTCACAGAACGCATTAATTTTGCCCTTATAAAAGGCATTAAAAAAGAAAATATTATTTTAGACTTAGGTTTCGGCTTTGCTAAAGAATATCATCATCATAAAATTATGCTTAATCATTTTGCCGAATTTCAACAATTGGGCTATCCGCTAATGTTTGCGATTTCTCGCAAACGCTTTTTGGGGGAAGTGCTGACAAAAAGTGGCAACCCTGCGTTAATTCACCATGCAGTAAAAGAACGTGACCCTGTGGCAATGGCAACCGCTCTGCTTGCGGTGCAACAAGGGGCATGTATCATACGGACACATAATGTCGCCATAACACGACAAGCTATGACACTCTGGGAACAGTTACAGCAAGAATAGGGCAGTCTTGAATAAACTGTATAACAAAAATTGTCACCTATTTTGTCAAAAAAATTACATGGAAGTAAAATAATGTCCCCCACTAAAAATATAAAAAATAAAATTAATTATAATAAAATCAACGGCTTTACTCTAGTTGAACTTATGGTAACTGTTAGTATCATCGGAATAATTGTTGCGATTGCCTATCCTAATTTTCAACAAATGCTCTATAAGATGGAGGCAAAACGTCTGCAAAACATCATAGAAACGACCATTAACCAAGCAAAAGCCACGAGTTATATGCATCATAAACAGGTTTTTATGTGTTTTTTGGATAAATTAGGTAAATGCAATCGCAATGGAAATCAACAACTTATCTTATTTTTTGACAAGAATAGTAATAATAAATTTGACCCCAATATTGATAAATTAATAAATGCCAATAAATTACAGTTAAAATATGCGAAAACTTATTTTCGAGTAAGTTTAGGGCGACATTATAGTCGATTTTCCGCAGATACAGGCATGCCAAGAGGATTTTTTGGGCGTATAGAGTACTGTCCGCTTGCTGATAATAACCTAAATAAGTATAAAATGACCTTTAATCAACTTGGAATTATCCGTTTTAAAGCAAATTCTCTAGAACGAACGAAATGTTTATAACGATAAACGGTAATTTAATAGTAATAAAAATTCTAAATTACCGTTTATCTTAATTTAACTACCTTTTGTAAGTTAATTAAAAAATAATTGAAAAAAGTTTTATCTAGCGAAAAAAGTTGGCACAGCAAATGCAACAGTATAAGCGTACGCTACCTAGCGTTAAGAATTTAAAAAAATCTACTTAACATGGGTAAAGCGTTGCAAGACGGAAGTAATACTAAGGTTAGTTCACTTCTATGCTTTATCCATAAATTAAACAGTTATATAAGGAGTTCATTATGAACGCTCAAGCTCAAAAAGGTTTTACTCTAATCGAATTAATGATTGTAATCGCTATTATCGGTATTCTAGCTGCAATCGCTTTACCAGCATATCAAGACTACATTGCTAAATCACAACTTTCAGAAGCATTTACTTTATCTGATGGTGCAAAAACAACTCTAGCTACTAACCGTGAAGCAGGTAAATGTGTAGCAGATACTGGTGATCAGGCTGCCGATGACAAAGTTAACAAAATGATTGGTAAGTATGGTATCTTAACTATTGGTGGTGATACAGCGAATGGTACTGCTGACACTGCAACTGAATCTGGTAAATCAGGTTGTACTTTGACTTATGATGTTAATGCTGATGGAGCATCTGATAAAATTGCAGGCAAAAAACTTGTATTAGACGTTTACAACAATAACTCAGTTAAAAAGACAGCTGGTACTACTGTTGACCCTAAATATATCCCAACTGCTAACAAATAATTGTTAATCTAGTTAGATTATGTATTGTTTCTAGAAATAAGCTCCAAGGTTGGGGCTTATTTTTTATCCAAAAGGACGTAAAAAATGAATATACAAATCCAACAAGGCTTTACCTTAATCGAATTAATGATTGTCATTGCAATTATTGGTATTCTATCCGCCATTGCCTTACCTGTCTATCAAGATTATATTGCCAAAGCCCAACTGTCTGAAGCCTTTACTCTATCTTATTCTGCAAAAAAACAAATCGAGGTTAATCGTGAAGTAGGTCGTTGTGATAATGAAGATACTCGGTTAAATAAGATGGTCGGTAGATATGGCACATTAACCATTAAAAATGGGACACCAACAACAACTGCGAAAACGAAAGTTGATAATACCCCCTTAGGCTGTACTTTGGTTTATAAAGTGAATGCGACAGGAGCATCTGACCGTATCGCAAATAAAACATTGGTTTTAGATGTATTAAATAATGGCTCTGTCAAAAAATCAGCAACTCAAGAAACAAATCCTGTTGATGATAAATATATCCCAACTGCCAATAAATAATTTTCACTCATAGTGCATAAATTTTTTATTGCATTTCTCCCTAATTGTCACCATTTATAGTACAATGATTTATTATAAGTAATGACAACGTAGGAGATAAAAAATGTCTATATTTTCTCGCAATATGGCAAAAAATGTCGTATTTTCTGTGATGATTGGCATGATGAGCCTTAATTTAACAGGGTGCGGTTATAATCAACTGCAAGAACAAGATGTTACTATTGAAAGTCAATGGTCAGAAGTGGTTAATCAATACCAAAGACGAGCCGACCTTGTACCTAATTTAGTAGAAATTACCAAAAAATACGCAAGCCACGAAAAAGAAGTATTTGTTCAAGTGACAGAGGCACGCTCACGAGTGGGCGGAATGAAAGTCACCCCTGAAGTGCTAAACGATCCAGAGGCGATGAAAAAATATTCAGAGGCTCAAGCCCAAATGACAGGGGCGTTATCTCGTTTAATGGCGGTTGCTGAAAATTATCCTCAATTAAAATCTGATAAAATATTCCTTAATTTGCAAGATGAATTAGCAGGTACGGAAAATCGTATTGCGGTTGCTCGTGGGCGTTATATTGAATCGGTCGCAGAATATAATAAAACGGTGCGAAAATTCCCAACCAATATCACCGCAAAAGCCTTTGGAATGAATACAAAAGCTAATTTTAGCGTTGAAAATGAAAAAGCGATTTCTACCGCTCCAAAAATTGATTTTGATAAATGATGTGAGGTTTAGCTTATACCATTTCCAAAATATAAAGTTCACTGTGTAGGTTGGGTTGAGCTTGCGAAACCCAACAAAGATAAACACTGTTGGGTCTCGTGCCTCGACGCCAACCTACACAATTTATAAAAATATTTCTCGGGATAGGTATTATTTTAAACCAAATTCACGTTAAATAAAGTTGTTTTTTCAAATTAGGAGTTTTTTTGTGAAAAAGTCCATGCCCTCGCATTTTCTCAGCATATTGCAACTTTTTAGCATGTTGTTACTATCGGCAACTGTTTTATTTTCCCCCATCGCCATAACCCAAGTACATGCCGAACCCACCACTATCAGCCAATCGGAAAACGACAAACAAGCCGACAAACTGATTTTAAATTCCCCTGTTGTTGATGAGGCGAAAGTCTTAACCCAAGAAGAAAAGCAACAATTAACCACAAAATTAAAATCCATTTATCAGCGAGGACTTGCCCAAGCAGGCTTGGTGATTGTTTCTAGCACCAACGGACAAGATATTTTTACTTATAGTATGCAATTGGCAGAGCGTTGGCAACTTGGCAATAAAGATACAGATGATGGCTTGCTTATCGTGGTTGCGGTAAATGACCGTGATATGTATATTTTAACAGGCTACGGCTTGGAAAGTGTCTTTCCTGATGGGGCAGTGGGGCGGATAATTCGTAATGATATTACTCCCTCTTTTAAAGAAGGCAAATATGGGCAAGGGTTAATGATGGGCATTAATCGCATTGAAGAACGCTTAACCGCTGACCCACAAACGCTTGCTCAAGCGGATAAATTGGCAAAAGAACGTGAAAAATCCGCCAAGAAAAAATATGAATTGGGGGGAGCTCCCATTGCATTTTTTATTATTTGTCTCGTTTTTGGTAATATTGTTACAGGTATTTTTGGTAGAATGCTTGGCAGTTTAATCACCTCAATTGGCTTTTTTGCTCTCTCTGCGATTGTTTCAGGCTTAATAGTTTTACCGCTAGTTTTAGCCATATTTTTATGGTTTATCCTTATGAATGAAGGTGGAAAAGGTGGTGGTTCATCGAGTGGTTTTGGTGGTGGCTTTAGTTCAGGCGGTTCATCAGGTGGCTTTGGTGGTTCATCGAGTGGCGGTTCATTTGGCGGAGGCTTTAGCGGTGGAGGCGGCGGCTTTGGCGGTGGCGGAGCAGGCGGAAGTTGGTAAAAATAAGGAAAAAGAAAATGAAAAGAAATAAAAATTCTGAAAAATCTCTTAAAAGATGGTGGCGACAAATGATTTTTGTACCCCTGTTGCAAAGTCGTTGGCTAACCAAAGAAATTAAAACTAGTTTATCCAATCAAGTCACCGAGGCAGAAAAAGGGCATAGAGGCGAAATATTTTTGCTTGTTGAAAATCATTTACCAATAAAAACGGCTTATCATCAAGATTGTCGAGAACGAGCGATTGACCTTTTTAGTCAATACCGAGTTTGGGATACCGAAGAAAATACAGGCGTGCTTGTTTATGTGAATATTTGCGAACGCAATCTACAAATTATTGCCGATAGAGGTATTAATAAGCATGTTGATGCAAGTGTTTGGCGAAAATTATGCTATAAAACGATTTTAGGCTTAAGAAAAGGTGAATTTGAAACGAGTTTAAATGATTTATTGGTGGAAATTGGCGACTTATTCCGTCAATATTATTATCTCGAACACGACCCTCAAGGCAATGAATTAAGTGATACTTTGGTTCATTTGCGATAAAATTGTTATAATTAGGCAATTTAGTATTTAAAAATAAGGAATAAAAAAATGGTAATAAGTGGTGAAATCTGGTTAGCAATTATTTTAGCAGTTTTTCTAGTGTTATTTGTTATTGCAAAATTTATGGAAAAATCCAATAAAAAACAAAGTTTTCCAAAAAATTCTGCCATTCAAAATTTATGCAAAAAATTAAATCATAAATTACCTCAATATAATTTTAGTTTAAAACATAATCATATTACAGTAATTTATCAAAGTAAAAAAATTGCTATGATAACTTTGGATAAAAGCAAACAAACAAGTAAACGAAAATTGGGCAATGTGCTTGTGCTAAATTTTCGCAGTTTACCAAGTCATAAAGCGGTATTGGCAGAATTGCCTGTGTAAGAAGTGGTACACTAGGCGGGAATCGAACCCGCGACCTTCAGCTTCGGAGGCTGACACTCTATCCAACTGAGCTACTAGTGCCTAAATTAAACGCCTAGTTTAACAAAAATTGCCAAAAATGCAATAATAATTGATAAAAGGTTACTTTTAGGGTATTTCTTGTTCCTATTCAAAACAAAATTAAGGTACAATAACTCCTCTTTATTAACTCAAAATAGAATTGATTTATGCCAACAAATTTACTTGATAATGAATTAATGGGAGCCATTGATATTGGTTCAAATAGTTTTCACCTTGCAATTGCTCGCCTTGACCATGGTGAAGTGAGAAAAGTTTCCTCCTTATCGGAAAAAGTGCAACTTGCTAAGGGGCTAGATGAAAATGATATATTAAGCCTTGAGGCTCAACAACGTGGTTTGGATTGTTTAAACCACTTTCTTGGTCGTTTGGATTCTGTGCCAACCAAAAATTTGCGAATTGTTGCTACCAATGCCTTGCGGAAAGCAAAAAATGCCGATGAATTTATCGAAAAAGCCAATCAAATTTTACCAAAACCAATAGAAGTCATTGCGGGACGTGAAGAGGCTCGCCTGATTTATCTTGGCGTATCCCATACCAATGCGAGTAGTGATAAACGCTTAGTCATTGACATTGGTGGCGGTTCGACCGAATATATTATTGGGCAAGGTTTTGAGCCGATTTTAACCGAAAGTTTGCAAATGGGTTGCGTGTCCTTTACCACAGATTTTTTTGCCGATGGTAAAATTACCGAAACCGCCTATAATAAAGCGATGGAAATGGCAAGCCGAAAGCTATTAGAAATTAATCATAAATATCAGCGAGTTGGTTGGACAAGTGTTGTCGGTTCAAGTGGTACAATTAAAGCAGTGCAAAGGGTGCTAGTTGCTCAAGGTTGGGCTGATGAACAAGAACATATTACTTATTTAGGCGTAAAAAAGTTAGAAAAATTATTATTACAACTTGGTCATGTTGATAATATTGAGCTTGAGGGGGTAAAAGAACATAGGCGAGCGGTTTTCCCTGCAGGCGTGGCGATTTTGCAAAGCATTATGAAAGAGCTAAAAATTGATAGTTTAGTGTATTCAGATGGTGCATTAAAACAAGTCAGCTGTTATTTAATCAAAGCCGTGAGCTGTTAAAATTACAAAATGAAGATGCCGATTTGTTACGCCGAGCATCGTATTTGCATGAAATTGGCTTGGCAATCGGTCATAGTGATTATCATAAACATAGTGCTTATTTGCTAAGATATGCGGATATCCCCGGTTTTTCACAAATTGAACAAGCAAAAATGTCGCAATTGGTTTTAACTCATAGACGTAAATTAAAACATGAATTACTTGAAGATTTGCAAAAAATTGGCGGTAATCAATTAAAATATCTCTGTTTGTTATTGCGTTTGTCTGTGGTTATTCATCATGGACGTTATGATAATAATATTAATACGGAATTGCAGATTATTAATAAAAAGCATTGGCGAGTGCAAGTTACAGGCGATGATGAAAAAATTAATCTGTTATTATCGGATTTGCGTGATGAAATTAGTCAATTTAATAAATGGAGCGTGACTTTAAGTGTTGAATAAAATTAATACTTGCAAACTGCTAAAAAAACGGTAAAATACCCCTCTTAGTTTTAACAAGTTTTCGGAATGTGGCGCAGTCTGGTAGCGCACTTGTCTGGGGGACAAGGGGTCGCAGGTTCAAGTCCTGTCATTCCGACCAATTTGTATAATAGGGTAGTCTAGTATAATCTAGCTACCCTTTTATTTTAGGGGCTTTCAGCCTATTATTGCTTTCTTATACTCTCTCATAATCTA
>PDWJ01002719.1_pt1 | contig 18100 bp, 21 predicted proteins | sample 1430881 | NCBI WGS metagenome assembly PDWJ01 (sample SAMN01162460, study PRJNA174530) | Oral metagenome, whole genome shotgun sequencing project. | biome: Marine environment; feature: Marine mammal; material: Swab sample of the gingival sulcus; isolation source: swab sample of gingival sulcus...
GCGCCCAGTCGGTGATACTGGAGCAGGTCAATGTTGGCATTGCGGTGCGTATGGCGGTGATGTCGCTGTGCCTGGGCAATCGCCAGAAGGCGGTGAACTGATGACGATTATTTCCTCTAGCGGTTTGATTGACCTGGCGGTGCGCGCCAGCGGCCTTGCCGACACAGAATCTGCCGCCCGGCAGTCGGGCGTGACGCAGTATTGCCTGCAACCCGACAGCTGCAAACCCGTTATCGACGAAGCCACGGCGGTACACGCGCTGCAACAGAAAATTGCCCGCTGCGCCCCCGGTGCGCTGATTCTGGGCGCGGCCAGCCAAGGCCTGGCGGGGGAGCAGTTGTCAGAAATGGCTGCACTGAAAAACGCCGGCTGCATCGCCCTGACCGATGCCGGCCACCCCTGGCAAAGCAACCGCACTCTGAAACGCGCGATGGAATATGCGCACTCGATTGATATCCCGCTGCACCTCACCGCACAAGATCGCTCCCTCGCCGATGGCGGCTGTGCCCACGCCGGCGCGGTGGCCGCGCAGCTCGGCTTGCCGGGTATTCCCAGCTCGTCCGAGTCTGGCGCGCTGGCCATGCTGCTGGAGCTGGTCGAGGAAACCGGGGCGCGGGTGCACTTTTGCCGTTTGTCTACCGAGCGCAGCGTCAAGCTGGTGCAACGCGCCAAAAATCGCGGCCTGCCGGTAAGCGCAGACGTTTCCATTCACAACCTGATTCTCAGCGAAGAAGCCCTGCGCGGCTACAATACCCTGTGCCATGTACAGCCGCCCCTGCGCAGTGAGACCGACAGGCTGGCGCTGATTGCAGGGGTCAATGACGGCACGATTGACGCCATCACCAGCCACCACCAGCCCTGTACGGAAGACGAAAAGCTGCAACCCTTCCCCGCCAGCCGCGCGGGCATTGCCGCGCTGGATATCCTCCTGCCGCTCACCCTCAGCCTGTGCGCACAGGGCGAGCTGGAGCAGAGCGCCGCGCTGTACGCACTCAGCGCAGGCCCGGCCAAGGTGCTGGGCATCCAGAGCACCGGCACCATAAAAATTGATACGGCAGCCAACGCCAGCAGCGCTGCCAGCGACCTGTCACCCTACAGCACCTGGCCGCTGCGCGGCGTATGCGGATAGGCTGGAAGCCCCCCTGAATAGCCTATCCGCATTCAATAAAATCCGCGTCCGAGAGTGCGGATGGCCTCAAGCAGACTTTTTAGCGCTTGAGGACGCTCTGATTAAGCCCCCTCTCCCTCTGGGAGAGGGTTGGAGTGAGGGAAGGAAATCAATGATTTACGCTATGCGGATAGTCTATGAAAGCACTTATTCAAGAGCTTCCTTGAGCAGCAATATAAGTCCTCCCCCCTGTTTCACAATCCTGTCATATAAAACAATTATAAATCCGCTTCGACTACGGAGTTTACTATGACCCAACGCCCCCAAACAGCTGGCTCACCCAGCCTCACGTCCAACACGCTACTGTCCCACCCCGCACTGCAATGGGTGATGGTCGCCCTGCTGGTTTATTTATTGATTTGCGCCGTGAGCATGATTGGCTCCGGTTTCAAGGGCGCCACCGGCGACCAGGCCAAAGAGCTGTTTGCCTTTGCCACCAACCCCTTTATGGGACTGGTGATTGGCACCATCGCCACGGCGCTGATTCAGTCCTCCTCAACGGTGACATCGATTATCGTCGGCCTGGTAGCCGGCGGCCTGCCGGTATCAGTGGCCGTGCCAATGGTGATGGGCGCCAATATCGGCACCTCCATCACCAATACCATTGTCTCGCTGGGGCATATGCGCGAGAAAGAGGAATTCAAACGCGCCTTTGCCGCCGCCACGGTGCACGATTATTTCAATCTGCTCTCGGTGGTGATTTTCCTGCCCCTGGAAATCGCCTTTGGCCTGCTGGAAAAAATGGGCACAGCGCTGTCATCCCTGTTTATCGGCACAGATTCGGTATCCATCAAATCACTCAATGTGGTTAAAGCGGCCACCAAGCCCGTAGTTAATTTCTTCAAGGATACAACTGGCGCGGTTGCCGATCAGCCAATCGCCGGTATTTTGCTGATTAGCATCGGCATTATCCTGATATTTATCTCAATTGCCTTTGTTGGCAAGCTGCTCAAGCGCTTGATGGTCGGGCGCGCCAAAAAAATCATGCACGCGGCGATTGGCCGTGGCCCGGTCAGCGGCATCACCTCTGGCACGCTGGTGACGGTACTGGTGCAGTCGTCCTCCACCACCACCTCGTTGATGGTGCCGCTGGCAGGCTCGGGGATTTTCTCCCTCAAGCAGATTTACCCCTTTACCCTGGGCGCCAATATCGGTACCTGTATCACCGCCCTGCTCGCCGCCACTGCGGTCACCGGCAACACCTCAGCGGCGCTGACCATTGCCCTGATCCACCTCACCTATAACGTACTCGGTGTTGTGGTGATTTATGGCCTGCCATTTTTGCGCAAGCTGCCACCGGCGGCCGCCACCTGGCTGGGAAATCTGGCCGCGCAAAACAGCCTGTATGCACTGCTGTACATTGTCGGTGTATTTTTTATCATACCGCTGATTTGCGTCGGCGTATCCAGCGCACTCGGCTACTAGAGGAGAATTGCAATGGCAACAACTCAGCCCCCCAAGAGCATGCCCGAAAAGGCAACCAAGGTAATGAACAAAATGGTGAAGAAAATTCACCTGCAATCCAAAGAAGAAGTTGAGGCACTGGTTGCACAGACTGAAATGACGCTCAACGCCCTGATTGCCGAACTCAAGCGCCGCAATGAGGACGAACAGCATCAGGATATCGAAAACCTGGAAGAGCACCTGAGAGAAGCGGATACCAGCTTTAAGAACCTGCGCCACTTTATTACCATGGCACTGGAGAAAATCAACCAGCCATAGGCGTGGCACAGCGGGTTTGCGCACTACAGGAGCATAATGCGGACAGGCTACAGGGATGTAGCTAGTTTGCGCATTGCATGGAGCATAATGCGGACATGCTACAGGGATGTAGCTAGTTTGCGCATTGCATGGAGCATAATGCGGATAGGCCAGCAGCGCCCACTGGGCGTTGCGCCTTACTCGCTCTCGCCCGATGCTGGCAGCTTGTGGCGGAAGGGGAAGGCGCTGTGTTGCTGTGCGGCGGCGCTGTCCGGCTCGCCGCGATACCAGCCCAGCTGCTGTTGCAGGCTTACTACTTCGCCGACCATCACCAGACAGGGTGGACGAACGGGTTGCTGTTCAGCCAGTGCGGGCAGGCTGTTCAGCGTGCCGACCAGAACGCGCTGCTGGGGAGTTGTGCCCTGCTCGATGAGCGCCGCCGGGCGCTCGCCGGGTGCGCCTGCCGCCTGCAAGTGCTGACAGATGGCGGCGAGGTTTTTCAGCCCCATATAAAACACCACGGTCTGGCGCGGCTGCGCCAGCTGCGCCCAGTTGAGGTGGTCGAGCCGATCGTCCTGGGTGTGGCCGGTGACAAACACGCAGGATTGGGCGTAGTCACGGTGGGTCAGGGGCATGCCCGCATAGGCGGCGCAGCCGGTGGCCGCCGTGACCCCGGGGACTATCTGGAAAGGTATCTGCTCTTTGGCGAGCAGGGCGATTTCCTCGCCACCGCGCCCAAACATAAACGGGTCGCCACCCTTGAGCCGCGCGACTTGATTGCCCTCACGCGCCAGATCCACCAGCATCTGGCTGATGTCCTCCTGCGGTACCGAGTGGTCGGCGGCGAGCTTGCCGACGTAGATGCGCCGCGCCTCGCGCCGGGCGAGGTTCATAATCGGCTCGGCAATCAGGCGATCGTGTACAACCACATCGGCCTTTTGCAACAGGCGCAGCGCCTTGAAGGTCAGCAAGTCCGGGTCGCCGGGGCCGGCACCGATCAAATACACCTCGCCCCTGGGCGCTGCCTCTGCGCCGCGCGCTATCTCCTCGCGCAGCAGGTGCTCGGCGCGCTGGCGCTGCCCGGCCAGTGCCGCCTCGGCCACCGGGCCATCCAGCACCCGCTCCCAAAAGCCCTTGCGCGCCTTGAAACCGAGCCGCGCCTTGACCTCGTCGCGATACTGGCCAACCAGGGTGGACAGGCTGCCATAGGCGGCGGGAATCAGGGTTTCCAGCCTGGTCTTGATCACCCGCGTCAGCACCGGCGAGCCGCCGCCACTGGAGATGGCAATGGTCAGACCATCGCGCTCGACCACCGCGCCGTTGACATAGTCACAGTGCGCCGGGCTATCGACCACATTGCACAGCACGCCAGCCGCGCGCGCAGCGGCACAGACCTGCTGGTTGACCTCGCCATGATTGGTGGCAGCAACCACCAAACGCATGCCCGCCAGCATATCCGCATTAAAGCATGCGGCGAGATGCTGCACCTGCCCCGCCGCCAGCGCGCGCTGCAAATTAGCACCCAGCGCGGGCGCAACCACGGTCAGCTGCGCCCTCGCCTTCAGCAGCAGCTCGGCCTTGCGTGCCGCCACCTCGCCGCCGCCCACCAGCAAACAGGGTTTGTCATTTACATCCAGCCAAATCGGTAAATAGCGCATGCTGTGTATTATACGTTTACCTTGGTAAAAAGCTTGCTATGCTTATTAAGGAAGCTCTGAATAAGTCTGAGTGGAATTTTCGCTGAGGCAGAATTTGCTAATTCGAGGCGGAAAACGCCGGGATTAGCCAGCTATTTCCAAGTTTTTCAACGAAGAAGTAGCAAATTGTGGCCAGCGAAAAACCGCTCACGACTTGTTCAGAGCTTCCTTAACTTGCTATGGACAAGCTGGTATTCAGACTATCCGCATAGCGTTATTTATTGAAATTTCTCCCTCACCCCAACCCTCTCCCAGAGGGAGAGGGGGATTTAACTGGACAAGCCATTATGAGAGAGCAACGCATCTGTGCGCTGGCGGATATTGCCAATCCGGGGGCGCGCGAGTTTGCGCTCCCCGAGCTGGAGCGCTCGCTGTTTGTGGTGCGCAAGGATGACGCCGTGCGCGCCTATCTGAACAGCTGCCCCCATACTGGTGCACCGCTGAACTGGCAACCCGACCAGTTTCTCGATGGCGCTGGCGAGTATATCCAGTGCTCCCTGCATATGGCCGTGTTCGATATTGCCAGCGGTGAATGCCTGGCCGGCCCCTGTGTCAGGCAACACCTGCCAGCGCTGGAGATCGCCGTCAGAGCGGGCGATATCTACTTGCTCACCGCTTCGGCTGAATTGCCATAGTTACTACTGCATTTACTGCAAATAGTCATCCAGGCTGCCACCGAGGTGGTCATCAAAAAACTCCAGATTGTGCCGCACTTCTTCGAGTATTTTGTACTCCTCAATCTTGCGCCAGGCATCGCTGGCCTTTTTGCTCGATTGCTCACCCGGTTCGCGGTACGCCTGGTTAATCAGGGCTGACTTGGCCTTGATGCGGTATTTTGCGGAATGTCCCATCGTCTCTCTCCCCGTTGTTGAGCGCGCCCTGATGGCGCGCGGCAGCATCAGTCTTGTCGAGATTGACGCTGTCGGCAAGGTCGAAACAGTCCAAAGCATTTGATTTAAGCGCCAGATGAGCATTTATCCGACTAACGGTAATTATTGGTTTTTTTAATGAATGATCTGATAAGTATCAACGATATATGAGCTTGCGCATAACAGGGAGACTCTCGTGCCTACAAGCCGCCCTGCCACTGCACGCGTTGCACTTGCCACTCGCCCTTGCCCTGTACATCGACAAAGGTGACGACCATATGGTGGCGGTCGGCCTTTAAGCGCCCGGCTTGCGAGTTCGGGTCGACCCCTCGTCCGGCCATAAAGGCGGACAGTTCGACCTCGTACTGGTGCGGCGAGATGGCTTGTATGCGGTGAATCACGGTGGCGATATTGATACTTTGATTGCGCAGCAGATAGCCGCGCAGTAACTGGTTGAGGGCGCGCTTGTCGCCGTGCTGGTCGTGGTAGCTGTCGGCGATGTGCTCGCTAATCGCCCGGCGCTGACGCTGCTCGGCAGCGGTTTCGATGGCGGCAATCACCGCTTTAATCTGCGCCTCCGGCGAGTCCGGCTCGCTGCTGCAGGCGGCCACGGCGAGCAGTAACAGGGTGTAGCAGACTATCCGCATTCGCATGCGCCTATAACTCCGCAACTTGTCGATACAGCCCCAGCCAGTCGCGGCTGCGGTCGCCAAATACCATAAACTCGGGGTTGAGCAGGGATTCTTTGGTGTTATAGCGCAGCGGCTCACCGGCGATGCTTTGCATTACCCCGCCGGCCTCTTCGACGATAATCTGGCAGGCGGCGGTGTCCCACTCGGAGGTCTTGCCGAGGCGGGGGTACAAGTCCGCCTTGCCCTCGGCCACCAGGCAGGATTTTAGCGAGCTGCCCATCGGCACAAAGCAGTGCTCGCCCAGCGCCTCCAGATAGGGCTGGATGCGCGTGCCCGGATGGCTGCGGCTGGCGGTAATGCGCACCGGCTGGCGCACCGGGCTGACCTGAATGGGCCGAGCCTGGCCGTCCTTGTCGTATTTAAACGCGCCGTTGCCGCGCGAGGCCACATAGCCGCACTCCAGCACCGGGGCGAAGACCACACCGAGCACGGCGCGGTGCTCGTGTACCAGGGCGATATTGACGCCAAACTCACCGTTGCGGCGGATAAATTCCTTGGTGCCGTCGAGGGGGTCAACCAGCCAGTAGGTCGACCACTGGCGGCGCTCCTCGTAGGCGACCGGCTCTTCTTCAGAGAGCACGGGAAACTGGCTGTCCAGCGCTTGCAGGGCGGCCTTGATGCAGTGGTGAGCGGCCAGATCGGCCTCGGTCAGCGGGGTGTGGTCGGCCTTGTCCTGCACGGTAAAGCCGGTCGTGTAGATGGACAGTATCTCCTGCCCCGCCGCTGCTGCGATGGCCTGTACCTGGGGTTCCAGTTGTTTGAGAAGTGTTTGCATACGCTGTTGGTGGTTAAATATCCACCTCGCCGCGCTGGAGCATATCCCGCACCTGAAACAGCGCGGCAATGCTGCGCCCCTCGCTGCAATCGCCACGCGCTATCAGCTCGTGCAATGCGGATAGTTTCCAGGGGATGACTTCCAGCTCTTCAGGCTCGTCGCCCTCAAGCCGCTGCTCGTACAAATCCTGCGCCAGAATCACATAGGTCGGGTGTCCCATATAAGTCGGCGCCAGCGTGAGGCAGTTAATTTGCCGCAGGCGGCGCGCACCCATGCCGACTTCTTCCATCAGCTCGCGGTTGGCCGCGTGCAAGATGCTTTCACCGGCATCAATGCGCCCCTTGGGCAGCAGCAGCTCGTATTGCTCGGTGCCTGCGGCGTATTCGCGAATCAGCAGCACCGTGTCGGCATCCAGCAGCGGCACCATCATGGCCGCGCCGCGCTGGCCGTTCAATATGCGCTGGTAGTGGCGCTCCACGCCATTGGTAAAGCGCAGGTGCAACTGCTCCATCCGCTTGGTCTTGCCCACCTGTTCTGCGGGGATTTCCGCCAGGCTTAATAGTTCCGGCGCGTGGCGCAGTTTGTCGTCGATATCTTTTAGCAAAATAGTTTTTTCTTTGTGCTACATTTGTCGCTGTAAACATACCACTAAAGCAGGCTATCCGCATGAGCAATATTATCAACCTGGACTGGGACAATATCGACACCGTACTGTTGGACATGGACGGCACCTTGCTGGACTTGCACTTTGACAACCACTTCTGGTTCCAACACCTGCCGCGGCGCTATGCGGAGATTCACGGCGGCGACATCGACCAGGTGCGCATGGATTTGTACCGGCGCATTATGGCGAAAAAGGGCAGCCAGCAGTGGTACGACCTGAGCTACTGGAGCGACGCGCTGGATGTGGACATCAACGCCCTGAAGTGCGAAGTGCAGTCACTGATAAAAACCCTGCCCTACACGTTCCAGTTTCTCGACAAGGTGCAGGCCATGGGCAAGCCGATGTATGTCGTCACCAATGGCCATGTTGACGGTGTGGAAATCAAGCTCGGCCAGGTGGACATCGCCCACTATTTTGCGCGCATTGTGATCGCCTTTGAATACGGCCAGCCCAAGGAAACAGCGGCGTTCTGGTCGCACTTGCAGGCCGATTTGGGCTACGACCCCGCCCGCACCCTGTTTGTCGATGACAATGCGGATGTGCTGCACGCGGCACAGGCGGCGGGTATCGGCCATGTGATTGGCCTGCGCTGTCCCGACTCCACCGGCACCCACAACCCCCTGCCCGATATCGACTCGGTAGAAAACCTCAGCGGCATTATGCCCTGAACGGGTCATCGGACTCGCTCCACTTTTTACTCCAAGCAGAGACAATCATGAAACTAATCAATTTATTGCTACTGAGCAGCCTGCTCACCCTGACCGCCGCCTGCACTCAGGCTGGTGAAGATGCCGACAAAGCGACTGCCACCGCAGGCAAGGCGCAGCCCACCAGCGTGAAAAAGCGCAAGGTACCAGCGCTGCCCAACTTTGCCGCCTTGACCGATGTGAAGGAAAAAAAGCGCCAGTTTTTTGAGTATATGAGCATCCTCGCCAGCAACAGCAACCTTGCTATCGAGCAGGAGCGGCGCAGCGTGCTCGCCCTGCAACAGCAGCTCAAGGCCAAGGCCACGCTGGACAAGTCAGCGCAAGCGACCCTGGAAAAGCTGGCACAACGCTACAAGGCCGGCGGCAATACGCCGCAGGAAACCATCGCCAAGCTGCTGGAGCGGGTAGATATTGTCCCTGCCTCACTGGTACTGGCGCAGAGCGCCAACGAGTCGGCCTGGGGCACCTCGCGCTTTGCCAAGCAGGGCAACAACTTCTTCGGCCAGTGGTGCTACACCAAGGGCTGCGGCCTGGTACCCAGCCAGCGCAACGCCGGCGCCAGCCATGAGGTGCGCAAATTCGCCAACCCGCAAGAATCTGTAGAGGAATACATGCTCAACCTCAACACTGGCCGCGTCTATGCCCAGCTGCGCAACATCCGCCAGCGGGCGCGCAACAAGCAACAGCCGATCACCGGCATGGCACTGGCACAGGGGCTGAACAAATACTCCGAGCGCGGCCAGGCCTATGTGGATGAAATCCGTTCAATGATTAAATTCAACAAGCTGGAACGCTACGACAGCGACAGCCAGTAAGGATAACCAGCATCAATGCGGATAGTCTGCGGGGAGACTATCCGCATAGGTGCTATTGCTTACAGGTTCAAGGACAGGCGCAAGCCCTGATCCACCAAGGCCATCTTGGCCGCTGGCAGGCTCGATACCCGCTCGGCTAAAAACTGTTTATCCAGGATCAACACCTGCGAGACGTTGACAACAGATTCCCTGGTCAGCTGGCTCTGACGCGGGGTCAAAGCGACATTGCCCGGGGCAGCAGCCAGGCGCAAATTGGATGTCAGCGCCACTACCGTCACCGTATGGATGGCACTTTGGTTAAACTCATTGGCCGAAATCACCAAAACCGGGCGACGATAACCCGGCTCTGAGCCGCGCGGCTCTCCCATACAAGCCCAGTAAATATCGCCACGCCTGGGCTGGTTCATGGCTACCACGGCTCCCTGTCGATTGTACTTTTCTGCATGGCGAACAAATCGGCATCGAGCGCGTCAGTCTCGTTTTGATAAACCGTATTTAAACGTGCGGTAACATCACGGTAGCGATGATTTTGCAGATATTCCTGCATCGCTCGAGTAAACAGCTCGCTGCGGGAGAGCTTGAGTTCAGCAGCCATGGCTTCGGCCAGGGCAAAGGTATTGTCGGGAATGGATATGGCAGTTTTCATAACAGAAGTATAACCGCCGTTATACCTCTGTCAAACTGGCAGCTACCGAGCCTGCGCCTTGCGCTGCTCATAGGCTATCAGCGCGGGCAAGAAGTACTCGCTGACCAGTAGCGGGTAGCCGCCGACGCGAAACAGGGAGCGCCGCCCCCAAGTGGCGGTGGATGCAGAAGCGGAGGCTGGCGCGGCCAGCGGCAGTACGTCGATACGGCTGCGCTGCAGCTGCGGGTCGGCAAACAGGAACGCGCCCAGCGGCTGCTCGCCGAGGTGGGCGAGGCGGCGCTGCTTGCCCTTGAGTGAACGCAGCGGAATCACGCTGCGGGCATAGACACAGGCCACGCCCTCACAGCGCAGCTCAACTTCGCGCACCAGCCCCATGGCGCCGGGGCGCGCGTGCAGGCACAGGCACTCGTCCACGCGCATCCGCTGCACGCCCTGCTGCAGCAAGCGCACCTGAAACTGCCCGTCGCTCAAGCGCAGCAGGCGCCGGGTCAGCGAGGACGGGTCGGCCAGCCAGTGATGAAAGTGCGGCGGTACGCGCGCCAGGGCAGTCTTCTGCAGGGGCAGGAAGCGATGGCGGGGTGTGGGTTTCACAGTCAGTGGCTCTGCGCCCGCGCCTACATGCGCAGAAAGTTTTTCAGCAGGGCGTGGCCGTGCTCGGTGAGGATGGACTCGGGGTGGAATTGCACCCCTTCGATGGGCAGGCTCTTGTGGCGCACGCCCATGATCTCATCCAGCTCGCCGTTATCGTTCTCTGTCCAGCAGGTGATTTCCAGGCAGTCGGGCAGGCGGTGTTTGTCGATAACCAGCGAGTGGTAGCGCGTGGCGAGATAGGGGCTGGGCAGCCCGGTAAACACGCCCTCGCCGCGGTGGTACATGGCCGAGACCTTGCCGTGCATAATCTCGCTGGCGTGGACGATATGCCCGCCAAATACCTGGCCGATGCTCTGATGCCCCAGGCAGACACCAAAGATGGGCAGCTTGCCGGCAAAGTGCTCAATCGCCGCCATGGAAATGCCCGCCTCATTCGGCGTGCAGGGGCCGGGGGAGACCATAATGCGCTCGGGCTGCATGGCTTCGATGTCGGCAATGCTCAACTCGTCATTGCGCTTGACCACGACCTCCGCACCCAGCTCGCCGAGATATTGCACCAGATTAAAGGTGAAGGAATCAAAGTTATCAATCACTAATATCATGCTTACTTCTCTTGCTTGTCATCGGCCATTGCTGCCGCAATCAATGCCGTAGGCACAGCGACTATGCCCAAACCAACAATGAGCACGCCAAATGTAAACAGCCGCCCGCCCAAGGTAATCGGATAGGCATCGCCATAACCGACCGCGGTCAAGGTCACTACCGCCCACCACAGCGAGTGGAATACCGACGAGAAAACCTCGGGTTGCGCTTCATACTCGCAGTAGTAAATACCCACTGCCGCCAGATAAATCACCAGCAGCGCGACAAAGCCAAATACCAGCAGTTCTTCCCTGGTCTCCTTAAAGGCGCTGAACAAGCGCAAAACGGCGCGATTGTAGCGCACCAGTTTGAGAATCCGGAACAGGCGCAGCAAGCGCAAAATGCGCACACTTCGCAGATCAAAACCCAGCGCCAGATAAAAGGGCAGTATTGCGATGGCATCGACCAGGCCGTAAAAGCTGAAGATAAATTGACGCTTCACATCTGCAACCCATATGCGGGCAATATACTCTACGGTAAAGGTGGCCACGATCACGGTTTCAATAATGTCGAGCCAGCGCTGCTGATCCGCACTGAGATTGGGCAAGGTTTCAATGGAAAAGGTGATCAGGGAAAACACGATCAAGCACTGAACCAGCAGGGCAAAGCGCCGCGCCGCCGGCCTGCTCAGGTCTTCCAGCATTCCTTTAAGTTGCGCTTTTAGCACTGTTTACTCCAACCCCGCCTCGGCGATTTCTGCGGCGCGGAAAATGGCGCGGCTTTTGTTCATGGTTTCCTTCCACTCCAGCGCGGGCTGGGAGTCATAGACCACGCCTGCGCCCGCCTGCATATACAAGGTGTTGTCCTTGACCACGGCGGTGCGTATGGCAATCGCGGTGTCCATATTGCCATCCCAGCCGATATAGCCAACCGCGCCCGAGTACACGCCGCGCTTGACCGGCTCGAACTCGTCGATAATTTCCATGGCGCGGATTTTGGGCGCGCCGCTGACCGTGCCGGCGGGGAAGGTGGCGCGCAGCACGTCCAATGCGGATAGTCCCGGTTGCAGGCTGGCCTCGACATTGGAGACGATGTGCATCACATGCGAGTAACGCTCGATTTGCATCTTGCTGGTGAGCTTGACGCTGCCCGTTTTGGCCACGCGCCCGGCATCGTTGCGCCCCAAATCAATCAGCATCAGGTGCTCGGCAATTTCCTTGGGGTCGGCGAGCAGCTCGGCTTCCAGCGCCTGGTCGCGCGCCTCGGTGGCGCCGCGCTTGCGCGTGCCGGCAATCGGACGCACGGTGACTTTTTCATCCTCCAGACGCACCAGAATTTCTGGCGAGGAGCCGACAATCTGAAACTCGCCGCAGTCCATATAATACATATATGGTGAGGGATTAAGGCTGCGCAGGGCGCGGTACAAATCCAATGCGGATGCGCTGAAATCAATGTGCAAACGCTGCGACAAGACGACCTGCATAATGTCGCCATCCTTGATGTACTGCTTGCAGCGCGCCACCGCCTGCTGAAAGCCGGACTCGGTAAAGCCGGAGACAAAATCGTCCTCGCTGATCTGCCGGGTCGCGTGCGATGGCAGGTCGGGCAGGGGTTGGCGCATCTGCGCGGCCAGCGTCGCCAAGCGCTGCTGCGCGGCGACATAGCCGTCCGCCTCGGCGTGGACAATCAAATACAACTTGCCCGCGAGATTGTCGAACACCACCAGCTCGTCCGACAGCATCAGCAAAATATCAGGCGCCTGGATGGGGTCGGGCTTGTCGGGCTGCTGTGCCAGCCGTGGCTCGATATAGCGAATCGTCTCGTAGCCAAAATAGCCGACCAGGCCGCCGTGAAAGCGCGGCAAGCCATCCAGCTCGGGCACCTTGAACTGTTGCTGATAGGTTTCGATATAAGCCAGCGGATCGGCAACCGTAGTGGTTTGCAGACTATCCGCATTGGCCTGTTTAAGCTGCACCTGCTGGCCGCGCACCGTAATCATCTCGCGGCAGGCGAGGCCGATAATGGAGTAGCGCCCCCACTTCTCGCCGCCCTGTACCGATTCAAACAAATAGCTGTAAGGCTGGTTCGCCAGCTTCAGGTACACGCTCAGCGGCGTGTCCATATCGGCCATAATCTCGCGCACCAGCGGGATGCGGTTATAGCCCTGGGCAATCAGCTCGGCAAAGGCGGTTTTATCCAGTGTGGTGTTCATGGTGAGGTCTCTCCAAATCTATAGCATGCAAGGGGGATGGCGGGCGGGCTACGCTCGCCAACGGGCATGTGCGATTTGGAAACGGGGGATTATCATGCGCGCAGTATAACGCCAGGTCTGTTAAAGCGCTATCGTCGAGCAGGGCAATATTGGTGCTACGGTGGAGCGAGCAGGCAATACTGCTGCTGCTTAACCTCGGCCGGGTCTCTACAAAAACTCGCCAATCAGTTCATTGAGATAGCGCTGCCCCAGCGCGGTGGCGCGGATGCGCCCGTGGCTTTGTTCCAGCAGCCCCTTGTCTGTCGCGGCCTGTAGCTGAGGCTGGTATGTGGCCAGGCGGGCGTGGCAGCGCTGTTCAAACAGCTCGGCGGGGAAGCCGTCATTCAAGCGCAGGGCGTTGAGCATAAATTCAAAGCCCTGTTCTTCGGCGCTGACGGTTTTGTGCTCGTCCAGACAGGCCGCTTGCCCGGCGTGGCGGAGATATTTTTCCGGGGTTTTGAGCTTGCTGCGGCGGATGATTTTATCGGCCTGGGTGAGCTTGCCGTGTGCGCCCGCGCCAATGCCGATATAGTCGCCGAACTGCCAGTAGTTGAGGTTGTGCTGGCACTGCTTGCCCGGCTGCGCGTAGGCGGAGACTTCGTAGTGGCCGTAGCCGTGCGCGGCCAGCTGCGCCTGACACTGGCTCTGCATCGCCCAGATGTCGTCGTCCTTGGGCAGCGCGGGCGGGCGGTAGAAGAAGGCCGTGCCCGGCTCCACGGTGAGCTGGTAGTGGGAGATATGGCTGGGCTGCAGGTCAATCGCGGTTTGAATGTCCTCCAGTGCTTCGGTGATGCTCTGCCCGGGCAGGCCAAACATCAAATCCAGATTAAAGCCGCCCGCCTCGGCAAAGCCGGCCTGATGTGCCTGCTCGGCGGCGCGGATGGCCTCCTCGGCATTGTGGATGCGCCCCAGGCGCGGCAGCATATCCGCATTAAAGCTCTGCACGCCAATCGACAGGCGGTTGATGCCCGCTGCGCGGAACTCGGCAAACTTGCCCGCCTCCAGTGTGCCGGGGTTGGCCTCCAGGGTGATTTCCATCGCGTCCTTGCAGGCCATGCGCTGGCGCACGCCGCGCAGGATGCTGTCCATCGCCTCGGGGCTGAACAGGCTGGGCGTGCCGCCGCCAAAAAACAGGCTGTGCAGGGGGCGGCCTCCTGCGCCATCCAGCTCGCTGTCCAGATCGCGCAGCAGCGCGTCAACATAGGCCTGCTCGGGCAGCTCGCGGCGCTCGTGGGAGTTGAAGTCACAATAGGGGCATTTGCGCACACACCAGGGGATGTGAATGTACAGCGACAGGGGCAATGCGGATAGGCTGTCAGGGGACATTTGCGGTGCTGTCAATCAGGCTTGCAGCTGCGCCAGCAGCTGGCGCATGGCCTTGCCGCGATGGCTGCAGCGGTTTTTCTCCGCCTTGTCCAGCTCGGCAGAGGTGCAGCCCAGCGCGGGGATGTAGAACAGCGGGTCGTAGCCAAAGCCGTTGGCGCCGCGCGGCGCATCGAGGATAACGCCCTCCCAGCTGTCGTGGACAATCAGCGGCGCCGGGTCATTGGCAAAGCGCAGCAGCGCCAGCGCGCAGTGGAAGCGCGCCGTGCGCCGCCCCTCGGGCTGGCCGCGCAGCTCGTAGAGCAGTTTGCGGTTGTTGGTTGCGTCCGTGGCCTGCTCGCCGGCGTAGCGCGCCGAGTAAATCCCCGGCGCACCTTGCAGGCAGTCGACCTCCAGACCGGAGTCATCGGCGACCGCCGCCCAGCCCGAGTGCGCGGCGGCATTGCGCGCCTTGATAATGGCGTTTTCGACAAAGCTCAGGCCGGTCTCCGCAGCCTCGGGAACGTTAAAGCGCGACTGCGCCAGCACCTCAATGCGCAGTGGCTCGAGCATGGTTTGCAGCTCGGTAATCTTGCCGGCGTTGCCGGAGGCGAGCACCAGTTTGTTGTCTTTGAGTTTGAGCATGGTGTGCGCCGCCGTCAGCTTGCCGGCAGTGCCTGCGCCTGCGCGGCAAACAGTGCCTTGATGCCCTGATCGGCCAGATCCAGCAGCGCGTCCAGCTCCTCGCGGCGGAAGGCGTGACCCTCCGCCGTGCCCTGCACCTCGATAAAGTGGCCGGCATCGTTCATCACCACATTCATGTCGGTCTCGGCGTTGGAGTCTTCGGCGTAGTCCAAATCCAGCACCGCCGTGCCCTGATAGATCCCCACCGAGACCGAGGCCACCGAGCCGAGCAGGGGGTTTTTGTTAATCAGCTTTTGCTTCAGCAAATGCTGAATCGCATCGCTGAGGGCGACAAAGGCGCCGGTGATCGCTGCGGTGCGCGTACCGCCATCGGCCTGAATCACATCGCAGTCGAGGGTAATCTGGCGCTCGCCCAGTGCCTCCAGATCAATCGCCGCGCGCAGGCTGCGACCAATCAGGCGCTGAATCTCCTGGGTGCGCCCGGACTGCTTGCCGCGCGCTGCCTCGCGCCCCATGCGGCTGTTGGTCGAGCGCGGCAGCATGCCGTACTCGGCCGTGACCCAGCCCGTGCCGCGCCCACGCAAAAAGCCCGGCACGCGCTCCTCAACCGTGGCGGTGCACAGCACCTGGGTGTTGCCAAACTCAACCAGCACCGCGCCTTCGGCGTGCATGGTGTAACGGCGGGTAATTTTGACCGGGCGTAACTGGTCGGCAGCGCGACCGCTGGGGCGTAAACTCATGGGTTATTCTCATAGGGATAAACAATGGCAGGATTTTGCCACAGAGCAGGCCGGGGCACAGGGGTTTTTTAATAGTTGGCGCATGTTCAGCCCTATGCGGATAGTCTAAAATAGCCTGCGTTTTGCTGGCTGCTGCATATCTGCGCGGCAGCACCTGCCACTTCCGGCGTTGAGCAACGAGGCTCTGTGATTGATGAAGAAGCTGTATCGAATCTTGCAAATTTACCGCATTTTGTTGCGCCACGGCCTGGATCGCCTGCTCAAGCCGATCGCCCGGGCGCGCGGCCTGCGCCTGTTGATGTGGCTGACGCCGTGGGTATTTCTCCACCCCGGGCGGCATCGCGGCACCGAGGCCGAGCGCATCCGCGAGGCGCTGGTGGAGCTGGGGCCTATCTTTGTCAAATTTGGCCAGATTCTGTCCACCCGCCGCGACTTGCTCGACGATGATGTCGCCGATGAACTGGCCAAGCTGCAAGACCGCGTACCGCCCTTTGCCGTGGCCGAGGTACACAAGATATTGCAGCAGGCCTACGGTGCGCCCGCCACAGAAATTTTCGCCGAGTTTGACGATACACCGCTGGCCTCGGCCTCGATTGCCCAGGTGCACGCGGCCAGGCTCAAGGAGGGGCAGAGCGTGGTGGTCAAGGTACTGCGCCCCCGGGTCGCGCAGCATATCCGCATCGACGTGGATGTGATGCTGTGGATGGCCGCGCTGGCCGAGCGCTACTCTGGCGAGGCGCGCCGCCTGCATGTGCTGGAAGTGGTCAAGGAGTACGAGAAAACCATTATCGACGAGCTGGATCTGGTGCGCGAGGCGGGCAACGGCAGCCAGCTGCGGCGCAACTTTGCCGACTCCGAAATTCTCTACATCCCCGAAATCTACTGGCCCTATGCCACCGAGCAGGCCATCGTTATGGAGCGCATCCACGGCATCCCCGTGACTGATATCGAGCAGCTGCGCGCCGAGGGCGTGAACATGAAACTGCTCGCCGAGCGCGGGGTGGAAATTTTCTTCTCGCAAATGCTGCGGGACAACTTCTTTCACGCCGACATGCACCCGGGCAACATCTTTGTCCGCCCCGGTCGCCCCGCCAGCCCGCAGTATATGTGCGTGGATTTCGGCATTGTCGGCAGCCTGACCCCGTCCGACAAGCGCTATCTGGCCGAGAACCTGCTGGCCTTCTTCAAGCGCGACTACCACCGCGTTGCGCAGCTGCATATCGACTCCGGCTGGCTGCACCCGGACACCCGCGTCGATGAATTTGAAGCGGCGGTGCGCTCCGCCTGCGAGCCGATTTTTGAAAAGCCGCTGGCGGAAATCTCCTTCGGCACACTGCTGCTGCGCCTGTTTAAAATCTCCCGCCGCTACGGCTACGAAGTGCAACCGCAACTGGTCCTGCTGCAAAAAACCCTGCTCAATATAGAAGGCCTGGGGCGGCAGCTCTACCCGCAGCTAGACTTGTGGCAAACCGCCCACCCCTATATTGAAAACTGGATGAAAGCCCAGCTCAGCCCCGTGGACATGCTGCACAACCTGCGCGACACCGCCCCGGAATGGCTGGGCGAGGTGCCGGAGATCCCCCTCGTCCTGCGCCGCCTGGTCAAACAACTCGCCGACGGCAAGCTCAAGGTCGATGTGCAATCAGCACCGCTGCAGCAAATACAACAACAGCTACAGCGCGAACAAGCGCGCAGCCGCCACCTGTCACTGGCCGCCACCTTGAGCCTGGCAGGGCTGGCCTGGCTGCTGGCCAAATCGGTCAATGCGGATAGTCTGGCAGAAGGGGCTGTCGCCATCGCCTGCGCGGGAGGCGCCGTATTGAGCTTGCTGTGGAGCAATCGCTAGATAGCATATCTGGCAGGCTATCCGCATAGGGGTTTCTGGCTCTAATTATTCTGGATAGACTGCAAGAACCCTGCTCTGCCTTAATTACAGCGTGGCCAATGGTGTCACCCTGTCATTCAGTCAGCCTTTTTAACGCACTCCGGTAAACCGAACTGCGCTCGCGCTTTCCTATGGCTAAAACGGTCACAATTACAATGTCATCTTCAACCTTGTAAACCAGGCGATAGCCTGATTGACGAAGTTTAATCTTGTATAAATTATTGGCGCCAGATACCTTGGCTGAGGGTATATGCGGATTATCCAGGCGCTCGAGGCTGTGTAAAAACGTAGCGAGCGAAGGTTAATCAAGGCAAAAATTAGCGAAAAAGCGCAGTTTATGAATGATAAATGAGCATTTTGAGCTAATTTT
>PDWJ01002769.1_pt1 | contig 18099 bp, 10 predicted proteins | sample 1430881 | NCBI WGS metagenome assembly PDWJ01 (sample SAMN01162460, study PRJNA174530) | Oral metagenome, whole genome shotgun sequencing project. | biome: Marine environment; feature: Marine mammal; material: Swab sample of the gingival sulcus; isolation source: swab sample of gingival sulcus...
GGGGTTTGCCACTGAGAAATTACATGTACAGGTAACAGATGGTGGTTCAGCTGCAATGGAATTGTTGTTAGTTGGCACTTGCGGAGCAGCCGGCAGTGGTGAAAAACCACTTTTGATGATTGATCCGGCTTATACTAATTACATTTCTTTTGCCAAAAGAATTGGGCGTAACACCGTTACTGTTAAACGTAGCTTAAACGATGACGGTCAATTTACTTTACCGGAAATTGCCGAAATTGAAGCGGTTATCAAAAAAGAGCAACCGGGTGCGTTGTTGGTGATACCTTACGACAACCCAACCGGACAATACTATGATTATCAAACACTTTGTGATTTGGCAAAACTTTGTGTCAAGTATAATATGTGGTTTGTCAGTGATGAGGCTTATCGTGAACTCTACTATGTTGACGGTCAGCAACTGGTTAGCGTTTGGGGCATTACTGATAATGAGGTGCCCGGCATTGAGGGACGTCGCATTGGTATTGAAACGGCATCTAAAGTATGGAATGGTTGTGGTCTTAGAATCGGTGCATTGATTACCGATAATGATACACTGCCAATTTGTGTGCCAATGCGATTGGTCAGTATATCTTTGGTGCACTTGCACACGAGAGTGCTGCTGCACTGGCTGGCTGGACAAAGGGCTTAAGAGACTATTACCAAAAGCAAATTGTCGCCGTTTATCAGGGCTTAAAAAAATTAAATCCGGCACTAATCGTTTCGTCGCCCGCTGCCTCAATTTATACGGTCATCGATGTTAAAAATGTCGTTAAACCTGGCTTTGATGGCATGGACTTCGTGTTATATTGCGCCGGCCAGGGCTCTGTTATACTCGATGGCGTTGAGACAACACTGCTGGTTGCGCCAATGAGTGGCTTTTACGATATTGGCGACGGAGCAGATAATCCGGGACGCACCCAATTTAGACTGTCTTTTGTTGAAACAGCCGAGAATATGGCAAAGATTCCACAGCTGTTTGTCGCCTTGTTAGAGCAATACGAGGCGCGCCGCTAAGCGATGAATGCAAAGATCGGCATTACCACGGCCAAAAGAATAAACGACACACAGTTAAAGCAAGTCAAAATACTAATGGGGCAGTTTAAACTGCCCTTTTTTGCGCGCGATAAACGCAGCATTAAAACATTGCTTGCCCGGCACGATTTAACTCATTTATTTGTGGTAGAGAGCGACCACATCTATTTAACTGATGGTCAAGAGCGTTTCTTTTGGCATCCCAACACAGCTATACTAAAATTAAAAGAGCAAAGCGGTGGCCCATTATTAAAGGCCTTGGCAGTCAGACCGACCGATGATGTATTAGATTGTACGATGGGGCTTGCGACAGATGCGCTGCTAATAGCCAACTTTTTGAACGGGGGCGGCCATGTGACAGCCTTAGAGTCAAACCCGTATATTGCCTATTTAACGCAGCATGGTATAACGAGCGCGCCCTATCAAATAATAAGACAATTGGCGTCTAGAATTACCATCATCAATTGCGATTATCGCGACTATTTACCGGATTTGCTGGAAAATTCAGTTGACGTTATCTACTTTGACCCGATGTTTAGACAAACCAACAATGCCTCGACTGGTATTAGCGGCTTACGCAAATTGGCCAATAAGGCCATTGTAACTCGTGCAACTATCGCAATGGCCAGACGCGTTGCCCGGCGTCGCATTGTTGTCAAAGAGCGCTTTAACAGTGGTGTTTTGAGCGTATTAAAACCCGACCATATCGTCGGTGAAAGACGCAAAGGTCGGGTTGTTTATGGTGTCTTTGAGATTTTAGGTTAGATAATCATCGCCTGACTGATTTGTTCGGCGGTGCTAGCGCTCAATATTAGTTCAACAATTTTTAAGCCAAATTGCAGAGCTACGCCGGGGCCCATCGCCGTGATTAATTTGCCATCTACCACTAATCTTTGATTGTGGTGTAGACCGCTCTTTATTTGTGTTTCAAAACTGGGATAACAAGTGAACTTACGTCCTTGTAACGCATCAGCGCTCTCCAGTGCAATAGGTGAAGCGCAAATCGAGGCGATATAGCGCCCTTCATCGGCCTGCCTTTTTAATAGTTTTTTTACCAAGTCGCTTTCACTTAGGTAGGTTGAGCCGGGCATACCGCCCGGAGTTATCACGACATCGGGTGATTCGCCAATGTGGTCTTTTAGCAATCCGTCACAGCGCATGACCACATCATGGGCACTTTTTACAGATAAATCGTCACCGATTGCCAGCATTTTAACCTCAATGGCAGCGCGACGCATAATATCGAGCGGCGCGATCATCTCAATATCTTCAAAACGATCAGCTAATAAAATAAATGCTTTCATGTAGACCTCCTCTAGACTTATCATGTTCTGAAAACTATCTATTCTATACCCAAATTGCTTTGCTTTACATAAGATTTAAGCTAACCATTCATTTAATTTGTCAATTAATGTTTGCAAGTCGACACCGGAACGCTCTGACATCATCTTGACAGTTGCTTTCGGTACGATAAGACGGGCCAGGGGGCTTTTTAGCATTTTGAAGTTATCATTGTAAGCCATCAGCTTTTGTTTAATTGAGGGATCTTTTGTCAATATGTCCTGTAAACGCGTATCTTGATCAACCACTATGACGTCGGCCGGCGCCGGAACGGTTGCCGCTGTAGCTTCAGCAGATGGCTTATCAGATGTTGATTCCCAGTTTAACAGCGTTTGGGAGCCCGTTAATGCGCGCAGATGTGTTGCATCTTGCATCATTTCCAACACGCCGCGGTAATTGCCGTTACTATCGCGCACGGCGACGTACAAAATGTAGATGAAGACGCCATCTTTATCAATCCAAAATTCAGCGCGGTCTTGTTTACCTGTTTTAAATGCTTCAATTATTTCTGCGACGATATGAACGCTCTTTTGCGGATGACAGTTTTTGACGTCGCGGCCAATTGCCGAACGACTACGTGGAAAAACACGATGCTCTGTATCGCTGTAAAAACGCACTTTATTGTTTTCATCGACATAAGAGAAATCAACCGGCAGGTGTCTAAAAATTAAATTGATCTGTTCCAGACTAAGCTGACCTTCGGCAACCTTCAATTCTTTATCGGCTTTAGCGTAGCCGTGTTTTTGTAACAACGCAGACAATTCATCTTGAAAATTGTTATTTTCTTGCGGTAAAAATTTAGTGGGCGCTTTAATATTGGCATAACCGATCTCATCGTCGCCGCGGCGCATTTGGCGAAATTCGTCCTCTGTCAGCATATCCAAGCTGGTTGGGTAAAGAATATCCTCTTCTTTGCCGATTAAATCAAGCAGATCGGCGTTTAATGTCCTTTGGTGGGTTTTTAGATTTTCAATGTCACCGGCTTGCAATAGCTGATAGCCCTGTTTGATTGCGTCGCGCATATAATCATCTAATGTCCACATAATTTTAGAGGGCCGATCAAAACCGCGTTTTTCGAGTTCGCTATATAGCTGGTTTTGTTTTCTTGTATAGTGAATGATATGTGCGTTCAACTTTTCGTAAGCCGCTTGCCATTCGCTTTTAACAAATTCTGCCGTCAGCAAAGTGTCGAGTTTTGCGATTGTTTGTTTAAGCACTTCATTTTCCAGCAGATAGCTTTTAATGGGGTGATCCTCCGGTAAATCAAATTGAACCGGTTGACGAACCTTGTCAAAAATAGCGACCATCTCTTGGATGCTAACCTTTAAGCAGTCGTCATCGTCAAGCGATTTGATTTCTTGTTCAATAATCGCAATTTCTGAAGCGGTGACATGACCGACTTTTTGCAGCAATTCATCTTGCGCCTCTGCTAAACTAATTTGTTTGTTTTCAAAGCGGTTTTTGACATCGCTGACAATTGCCAATTTTTTTTCATCTATATTTGCCATAAATTGTTTCATAAGTCCTCCTTGTAACCTAATTGAGATTTAATCTCATTATAGTTTAAAATCGCTGATTAATCGGTAACCAATGTTACGCTTGGTTAAACTATCGTCTAGCTAATGAATGCACAAGGTGCTGGTGAATCTGATTAAATGCCTGTTATTTCGGTTATATTGATAGACAGATGGGAGGAGATATGAAAAAATTAATCAATCATATTTACGAGGCTATTGGAGAAACGCCGCTGCTAAATTTAAGTCGCATTGTCAAACACTATACTGTCGATGGCAAAATATTTGCCAAATTAGAATACTTAAATCCCGGTTATTCTAAAAAAGACCGACCGGCCTTGGAGATGATCATGACCGCTAAGCGCGACGGCAGCCTGCACGACGGGCAAACGGTTATCGAACTGACCAGCGGCAATACCGGCACCGGCTTAGCGATGGTTTGCGGTGCGCTAGGGCATCCCTTTATTGCCGTGATGTCCGAGGGCAATTCAGTAGAAAGAGCGCGCATGATGCGGGCGCTGGGGGCAGAGGTGGTGCTAGTGCCGCAAGCTAAAAATTCTGTCAAAAATCAGGTGTCGGGTGAAGACCTAAAATTGGTTGAGGACAAGACCGACCAACTGATCAAAGAGCGCGCTGCCTTTCGGGCCGACCAGTTTAAGCTCGACAGCTCTTATTTGGCGCATTTCTATAATACGGCAGAAGAAATATGGTATCAAAGCGATGGCCAAATTGACTGCTTTGTCGATACGGTTGGTAGCGGTGGTACATTTCAAGGTTGCGCCGAGGCATTAAAGGCCCACGACAAGGCGATTAGATGCTATATTGCCGAACCGGAAGCTGCGGCGATATACGGTGGTAAAGCGCCGCTTAATGGTGGAAGGCACAGCATACAGGGCTGTGGTTACAATATGGTTTTACCAAAGATAAAAAGCGAATACATTGATGGTTGCGTGACGGTTTCTGATAAGGAGGCCATTCAAATGGTGCGCGATTTAGCGCGGTTTGAAGGCACTTTTGTCGGCGTTTCGGCCGGCGCCAATGTGGTGGCGGCTATTAAGCTATTACGCACTACCGAAAAGGGTAGTACGGTAGCTTTAACCTTAAATGACAGCGGCTTAAAATATTTAAGTGGCGATATTTTTAAATAATCGTGTGATGATACTACCTGACTTTGAGAGTTCAGATAAATAACATGGTGCTAAGCGGTTAAAAATTATGGCTTAGCACTTTTTTAATATCAGATTTTTTGTGGAAAAAAGTGACTTAAGTCACTTTTTTTTAGAAAATTAGTGACTCTAGGCTAACGTATCAGTTACTTGCGTTACTTGTATAATGACAAAGAGTAATTTAAAATAAATATAGGATAACATAACATGACAACATGATGGTTGCATTAATTATTTTGCAGTAATTGTTCAGTCGAGATGACATGCTACTTTGTAACGATTGAATAGTTACATTATAATAAATTATTGAATAGAATAATATGCAGTAGTTGCATTTTAAAATGCGACTTAAAAAGACAAAAAGGAGAAACCGATGAGCTGTAGTAAGTTAAAGGTATTAATGATTGTATCAATTTTGATGGTCAGTTTAATTGCAATGGGTGCAGTTAATGTTTATGCTGCCGAATTTAACGATTTTCAACTGTCTAATGACGGCGATGTCAAGGCGACCTTTGAATATGACAACGGCGTCAAGCGTTTGACGATTAAGGGCAGTGGCACGATCATTTATAGTAAATGGGTTGAAATGGCACAAAAAATAAATGGCGATTATTTTGGGTCCTTTCCAAATACGGCTTGGACGGCTGCTGAAGAAGACTTTAGCATTGTCTTTGAGGGTGCGACAAAGGCCATTAAACTAAACGGTACGGGCGGCTTAAATGGCGAAAATGGATTATTTCGAGATTTTGACGGCGCAATCGAATTTAATGGCGCGGTCGCTTTGTCGCCCAATGCAATCAATTTGGCCAATATGTTTCGCGGCGCCACTCAATTTAATGAAAAAGTCGATTTTGACACGTCGAATATTAGAGATATGCACGGCATGTTTGCCGGTGCAACTGCCTTTAATCAACCAGTCAACTTCGATACCGGCAAGGTTGAGAATATGAGTGAAATGTTTTCTGAAGCAACCGCGTTTAACCGCCCGGTTGATTTTGATACGAATAGAGTAACCGATATGTCTGCCATGTTTTCTGGCGCCACAGCTTTCAATCAACCGGTCGATTTTGACACTTCAAAAGTGACCAGTATGAAGTCCATGTTTTCTGGTGCTACATCTTTTAATCAACCGGTCGATTTTAGTACGCGCAGCGTAAAGACGATGCAAGCGATGTTTGCCGGTGCCACTTCTTTTAATCAACCAGTTAATCTTAATAGCAAAGAAGTTGAAAACATGAATACAATGTTTTATAATACGCCGGCTTTAGATCAGGCGATAGAACTCCATATTGACGCGACGACGACGTTGTATAAGATGTTTACCAATTCTGCAGTAAATAGTATTAAGTTAAATAATTGGTCGGGCGCCCACAATATAGCAGCCGGTCAGTTTATCGACGAAAATAATCATTTACAGTACCTAGAGTTTAGCGGTTTAGAGAGCTTTACGCTAAACAAGTTGCTCGATGGCGATTGTATTGTAAAAAACTTAACGAATCAAACAGTTGAACTGCATGGCGCCAATGACGGCAGTTATACTTTTAATGCAAATAACCATTATCAAATAATTAAGCCCGGCGCGATCGAGAGCTGTATTATTTCTAGCGTTGATATTCAGGTATACACCGGTAACCCAATTGAACCCAAGTTGGTGATTAAAGATCCGCAGCGCGACAATGCCATTTTGGAAGAGGGACGCGACTATACGTTAAGTTATCGCGATAACGTCGCAGCGGGCACGGCATATATTACTGTTACTGGCATAAACAATTACTATTCAACTACTGAAGAATTCTTTTTAATTCGCAAAGAGATAAAACTGACAGCTGACCCAATTGTTAAAGTTTACGATGGCGAAGCCGTCAGAATGTCGGCTATTACCGGTAGAACGGCGACCTTTGAGGGCGCTAGTGTCGCCGGCAATTGGGAGTTTGTGAGCGATCCTAATTTTTATATTTATTGTCAAAACAATGAGGTTGAACTGCGCTTTAGGCCAACCAGTTCCGACTATAGTACGGCGACGATTAAAACGCCTATAACGATAACGGAAAAGCCAGTTACCATTAGCGGTGTGACAGCTAAAAATCGCGATTATATACCAGGTGAAGTCAGTGTAAATTTAATTACCGGCAATGCGCAAATTGAAGGCTTAGTTGATGCCGATCGCAGGTTGGTTCGCCTAACGCGTGATGCGAAGGGCGTCATGGTCGACCCAAATGCCGGCTTGAACAAACCGGTTACGCCAAATCTGACGTTGAGCGGACAGGCGGCGGCAAATTATAAAATTGTCGATTTACCGACTGTAACGGTAGATATAGCGAAATTAGATCCGATTGCGCCATCGCAGATTAGCGCCCTTAAAGGCCAAACCCTAGCTGAGGCCTCAATTGGCCAGCCGGGCACTACAGAAGGCAGTTGGGCGTTTGCGCAACCGGCTGAATTAGTCGGCGAAGTTGGCGAAAACAGGCACCAAATGATTTTTACACCCGATGCTCGGGCCAATTATAACTCGGCGACGGCAGATGTTGGCGTGCACGTTAGTAAAGCGTCTTTGAGTCTTGCGAGTATTACAAGACAACATGTGAAAGGCGCAAAAAATGCAGTGACAATTGACTTGGCGGCGCTTTTACCAGCTGGGGCAGACTATCAATCTGCCGTAATTACTGGAATTGAAGGCAAAAATAGTATTTTGTCGTCGGCGGCTGCACCGGCAGTAGCTGAGACGCAATTGAAATACACGTTGAGCGGTGTTGGACAAGTCGGTGACAAGGTCGAACTAACACTACTAATCAGTAGTAAAAACTACCAAGACGTCGTTCAAAAAGTCGTCGTCGAATTGGTTGAAAAAGATATTCCACAATTAAACTTAAATGCGCTCACGCTGGCCCATAACAAGGCAAAAACTGGAAAAATGTATTTTGATATCCGAGACATTTTGCCAGATGATGCGCTATTGCGTTCAATTGCCGTCGAATCGGTTGTCGATCGGGCGGGTGTATTGAAAAAGGTGGATGGCGTCGCCGTTAAGGTGCAATCAAATAGTAGTATTATCAGTTACACCTTAAGTGGTGAGGCAAATGCGAACGACTATGCGACAGTCAAGCTAAAAGTTCGTACTGACAACTACCAAGAGGCGAGCTTTGAATTAAATATTAAACTAAATGACAGCAATGACAATGGCCAAAACAACGACAATCAAAATGGCCAAAACGACGACAATCAAAATGGCCAAAACAACGACAGTCAAAATGGCCAAAACAACGACAATCAAAATAGCCAAAACAACGACAATCAAAATGGCCAAAATAATAATGGCAATTCAGAAAACAATCAGTTTTTAATTGACCAGTTTAGTGACGTCAGCATCATCGATTGGTTTAGCGGAGCAGTTAATTACGTCGTCAACAAAGGCTTGATGAAAGGTACGAGTGAAACCACTTTTTCACCGCAAATGATGACGACGCGCGCGATGCTAGTGACCTTATTATATCGCTTGGAGGGTGAACCCGACGTTGACGACATTGCTGTATTTAGCGATGTTTCAAGCGATGCTTGGTATGGCAAGGCGGTTACTTGGGGGACTGCTCAAAAAATTGTCAAGGGGTATGAAGGCGGCTTGTTTAAGCCAGATGTCGCACTGACGCGCGAACAGTTAGCGACGATGTTATACCGCTATGCGCAATTAAAACAGTACGACACTTTGGGCGGTGCCGATTTAACTGTTTATAGCGATGCCGTTACCATTTCGTCATATGCGCGCACTGCAATGGTGTGGGCCGTTTCTCAAGATATTATCGGCGGTGTCAGCCCAACCCAATTAAAGCCGCAAGGCATTGCTACTAGAGCACAGTTGGCGACGATTATGATGCGCTTATTAGAAAAAAATGATTAAGGGCATTTGTTAGAGGCCTACTAAAGGAGGACAAAATGAAGCGTTATAGGAAAATGTTTTTACTCGTTTTACTGGTTGCCACCTTATTGGTAACATGTGTGAGTTACGCGGAACCTTGGCATGATGACGACGACGACAATTTACAGAATGGTTTCGAAGAAGACTACGGCACCGATCCAAACGATCCGGATACTGATGGTGATGGGCTACTAGATGGTGATGAAGTTTTTGACTATTATACCGACCCAACTGATTCAGATACCGATGGTGACGGTGTTGGTGATGGCTTTGAAGTATTTAATGGCTCAGATCCGCTTGAATTTGACACTGACGGTGACGACCTCGAAGATGGTTTAGAGTATGATGAGGGCACAGATCCGACTAAACCCGACAGCGATGGCGATTATTTAAGCGATGGCGCAGAGCTGCTCGATTATGGAACTGATCCCCTGAATGAAGATACCGACGGCGATGATTTGACAGATTACGAAGAACTCTTTATTTTTGACACTAATCCATTGGAAGAAGATAGCGATGGTGATGGCTTGGCCGATAACACCGAAATAATTGACGAGTCAAACCCCAATAATCCCGATACCGATGGCGATGGCCTAGAAGACGGTGAAGAAATTGGCTACGGTACAGATCCGAGCAATGCTGATTGCGACGACGACGGCCTTAGCGACAGCCAAGAAATTGATTTGGGTACAGACCCAATTGAGCCAGATAGCGATTCGGATGCTTTAGATGACGGCGAAGAGGTCAACCAGTACGACACCGATCCGCTAGATCAAGACAGCGATGGCGACGGCGCATTTGACGGTGAAGAGGTTAACATTTTTAACACCGATCCAAATGACGCCGACAGCGATGGCGATGGTCTAGAAGACGGTGAAGAGTTGACAAATGGCACTGATCCAAACAATGAAGACAGTGATGATGATGGGCTCGATGACGGAACAGAAAATGATATCGGCACTGACCCGAACAATCCCGATAGCGATGGCGATGGTGTATTGGACGGCGTTGAATACAATGACTACAATTCTGATCCGAATAACACCGACAGCGATGGCGATGGCCTATCTGATGAAGAAGAGATCGATTATGGCACTGATTTGGACAATCCCGATAGCGACGGTGACGGCTTAAATGACGGCGACGAAATAGAGTTCGACTGCGACCCGTTAGAACAAGATAGTGACGACGATGGCCTAAATGATGGCGCTGAAATTGAGCTGGGCACCGATCCACTAGACGAAGATAGCGATGGTGATGGCTTAGATGACGCCGCTGAACTCGATCATTCAACTGATCCACTGGATGAAGACAGCGATGCTGACAGTTTGAACGATGGTGCTGAAATTGAGTTGGGTACCGATCCGCTAGAGGAAGATAGCGATGGCGATAATCTGAGCGATGGTGAAGAGGTTGACGCTGGTAGTGATCCGCTAAACATCGATAGCGATGGCGATGGATTGCGCGACGACACAGAGATTGATCTGGGTACTGATCCGTTGTCGACGGATAGCGATGGCGATGGTCTATCTGACAGCGACGAATTTATAAATGGAACAGATCCTTTAAGCGACGTCAATAACAATGATGTTGACGATGATGTTGACGCTGACAATGACGTTGACGCTGACGATGATGTTGATGATGATGTTGACGATGATGTTGACGATGATGTTGACGATGACGTTGACGCTGACGATGACGCTGACGATGATGTTGACAATGACGATGATGTTGACAATGACGCTGATGTTGACAATGACGCTGACGTTGACAATGACGATGATGTTGACAATGACGCTGACGTTGACAATGACGATGATGCTGACAATGACTATGATGCTGATAATGACAATGACGTTGACAATGGCAACAACAGGAATAATGGCAATAGCAGCAATAAAGGCGATAACGGCAACAAAGGCAATAACAGTGACAATGGCAATAGCAGCGATAAAGGCGATAACGGCAATAACAACGACAATGGCAATAACGACAATAACAGCAATAAAGGCGATAGCGGCAACAATGGCAATAGTAGCAATAACAGCAACAATGGCAATAATAATAACGGCAATGGACAAAACCAGTTATTACAGGCCGATATTGACCGGATGAAAGCCGAGGGAAGGCAGTATTTAGATGTTGCCAAAGAGAGCATTTACTTTGGTGCAGTACAGCGTTTGACCAGTAAAGGCATAATTAATGGCGTTGGCAACTACAAGTATGCGCCACAAGAGACAATTAATCGCGCGATGATTGTAACGTTGCTGTATCGCTTACAAGATGAGCCGAAATCATCTGTCGGCCAGGTCTTTAGCGATGTACCGCGCGGCACTTGGTATAGTGAATCGATTGCTTGGGCACATCAAAATGAAATAGTGAAGGGCTATGGCGACAATCTGTTTAAACCGCTTGACAAATTGACGACAGAACAAATTTTTACAATTTTGTATCGCTATAGCGACGCTCAGATTAGCAAAGCCGAAATCGAGCGCAATCTAGAGGGATTCAAAGACAAAAACGCCGTATCGAGTTATGCGCGCGCGGCAATTGCATGGGCGATAAAAGAAGATATTTTGATGGCCGATGTGGCAAATGAAATTAGGCCTCAAGATTATATTAATAGGGCGCGCTTGGCGATGATATTAGACAAAATTGTTCAGTGATAACTACTTCACACTTCTTATTTAGAAAATATGGAACACACAGCCATCAGATTAGTTGGTGGCTGTGTGTTTTTACTAACAACCGACATTGGCTATGCTAGTCATTTATTAGCGATTTATCTTTGACTAGCGCCCGTTTTTATTTGGCGTCAGGTTAAGGATGATTAAGTGCCAATTATTTTGGTTATACTGTGTAGACAGGTGGGAGGAGAGTATGAAAAAATTAATCAATCATATACGAGGCAATAGCACCATCAAGTTGTTACGTGGGGTAGAAGCGGGTTAGAAGATTGCCTTGAGCTTAAATGACAGTGGTTTAAAATATTTAAGTGGCAATATTTTTAAATAATCGTGTGATGATACTATACAGAATCGGTTAATCGTGTTATAATCATTATTGTCTTTATGCGGATATGGCGGAATGGCAGACGCGCATGGTTCAGGTCCATGTGATCGCAAGATCGTGGGGGTTCAAATCCCTTTATCCGCATACTCTTCTTTTTTTGGAGCAGTCATGGATAGGCAATTTTATAAGACATTTTTAAATATTGCATGGCCGATTGTTTTGCAAAATTTAATTGGTTCAGCACTTAATTTAATCGATACATTGATGATTGGCGGTTTGGGCGAGGCCTCGGTAGCAGCTGTTGGCATTGCCAATCGGCTATTTTTTTTCTTTATGGTCAGCGTTTTTGGCATTTATAGCGCTTGCGGCATTTTTAGTGCTCAGTTTTGGGGTAAAAAAGATTTGGTAAACTTGCACCGCATGCTCGGTATTATGGCCAGTTTGGCTTTGCCCTTTGCGTTAGCATTTAGCATCGTGGCGTTTATATTTCCGGCGCAGTATATGTTTTTATTTCAACGCGATACGACAGTTATCGGTTTAGGTGTTGATTATATGCGTATTATTGCGCCTTCCTATCTACTGATGGCAGTATCATTTTTATACTCGTATAGTAGCCGTACTGTACACCGAACAAAGATACCAATGATAATTAGCTTACTGGCGCTTTCGATTAATACAATTTTGAACTATATCCTCATTTATGGTAATTTTGGTGCCCCTCAGTTGGGCGTTAGCGGTGCGGCGACAGCCACTTTAATTGCTCGCACTGTTGAATTAATGTTATTCTTTGTGCTAATCTATGGCTCGAAAACGAATCCCCTAAAAAGCAGTTTGACAGAGATGTTTTCGTATAATAAGGCGCTATTTAGAGACGTTATTAAACGTGGTACAGCCGTCTTTGTCAATGAAACGGTGTGGGCATTAGGGCAGGCCGTATTTTTTATCGCCTACGGATTTTTAGGCACATCGGCTATTGCTGTTGTGCAGGTTCAAGAAATTGTGGTCGATATTTTCTTGTCGATATTCATCGGCGTCTCCAGTGCGTGTGGTGTAATGATTGGCAATGTGCTGGGCGGCAGTCAATTTGCACTGGCTGAACAGTACGCCAAACGGTTTATCAAGATTACTTTTGCTCTAGCCGGACTAGCCAGCGTCATTATTATCGGTTTAGCTTTTATTATTCCAAATTTTTATGGCAGTTTTTCAGCTGAAACGCGCCATTTGCTAACTCTAACGATTATCGTCGGCGGTATTTTTCATTTGCCGCGCATGTATAATTTTGTCGCCTTTGTCGGCATCTTGCGCAGTGGTGGTGACACGCTTTTTTGTATGCTGGCCGATTTGATTAGCGTTTGGGGTATCAGTATTCCGTTGGCATTTGCTTTTTCGATAATTTGGCCGCGACCGATCTATCAAGTGATTGCGATCGTTTCAATTGGTGAAGTGATTGTTTTGATTGCCGGTCATCTTCGAATTAAACAAAAAAAATGGCTGCGCAATGTCGTCGAAAAATTTTAGTAAGCTAATACAAATAATTTTTTATTGGGCTTAATGATTGATTTTTGTCGGTGATTAATTCATAATAAAATGTAGGCTTGTCAAAAATTATAAGGAGTTGCTATGCACTATCATCCAGGAAGAGAAAAAAATGGTAAATTAGGCATTATCGCTTTGAAGAGCAGTCGTGATTTAGCAGAGGCAATCGACTATTTCATCACTTCACGGCGCCGTTTTGATATTACCAAGCAGGGCTTGCGCAAGGGCGTCGAAGACAGTTATTTAATCGATATTAACGAAGTGCGTTTTTCCAATGGCGAGGGCAAAGTGGTTATCGAAGAAAGCGTTAGGGGTAGAGATATCTACATTATTGCCGATGTCGGTAACCACAATTGTACTTATGAAATGTTTGGCATGACGCACCATATGGGGCCGGATGAACATTTTCAAGACATCAAACGCGTCGTATCGGCACTTAATGGTCGCGCTAAGCGCGTCACCGTCATTATGCCGTTGTTTTACGCCAGCCGCCAACATAAGCGAAAGTACCGCGAGTCGCTCGATTGTGCCCAAGCGATGCAAGAGTTAGAACTGCTCGGTGTACACAGTATTATAACCTTTGATGTACACGATCCCAATGTGCAAAACGCCATACCGTTAGTTGCCTTTAATAACTTATACCCAACTTATAGTATTGTCAAAAAAATGTATGAGGTCGATAATCGACTATTGCTAAATAATGAGAATCTGATAGTGGTTAGCCCTGATACGGGTGCGATGGATCGCTCGATTTACTATTCCAGCGTGTTGGGCGTTGATGTCGGCATGTTCTACAAAAGACGCGATTATTCGCGCGTTGTCAAAGGTAAAAATCCGATCGTCGATCATGAGTATATGGGGCGCGACGTCGCTGGTATGGATGCCTTAATCGTCGATGATATGATCGCCTCGGGCGAATCGGTTTTTGACGTTGCGCGCGAATTAAAAAAGCGCAATGCCAAGCGGGTTTTTGTAGCGACGACCTTTGCCCTTTTTACCGAAGGTCTGGCCAAGTTTGAACAGTCGTACCAAGAGGGCTTAATCGAAAAGGTCTTTTCGACAAATTTAAGTTATATTCCACAAGAGGCGTTGCAGTCGAATTGGTTTGAATCGGTTGATATGTCCGGTTTCTTGGCCGATGTTATCGATCATGTCAATTTGGACGAATCGATTGAAGACTTAAGCGATGACGCCAGTAACATCGAGCGCTTTATTCGTCAAGTTGAAAAGTTGAATGGCTATAATGTTGATTAGCGGAGCAATAGTTTGAAACTAAATTTAAAGAAATTTTTGTTAATCATATTGAGCTTTTTCGGCATGGCGATGTTCGATAGTCTCAGAGGTGTTTTTCTACCAAATTTTATTAGCCGCTTTCAGGTTAGCTATTCGCTAATCGGCGGCTTATTTTTATCGTCATCGTTGGCCTATATGGTAGGTTCCTATTTGGGTGGACACGGCATTGATCACTTTGGTAAGGGTCGAATGATGCAGTTGGCTTCATTGTTAACCGTTATCGGTATCGCCGTTGTGGTATTTGTTCAGTCGCTTGTCGGTTTGTTTGTCGGCTTTATTGCTGTCGGCTTTGCCACGGCCTGTTCATCGATGGTCATCAATACGACGATACCGTATCTCGATGTAAAAAACCATGCCCTATTGATGAACTTTGTCCACTTTAGCTATGGCATTGGCGCGGCGCTGACCGTACGGTTTAGTGGCCTGTTGATTGCTGCAGACTGGCAATATCCGGCGGTTTACAGCATATCACTTATCGTGTTTATCGCAATGTTTATACTGTCGTTAACGGTTCATTTGCCCGAACAGGTTAGTGGTGGGGAAGTGGTGACTGCGTTCAGCTCACTCGAAAAAAGGCTAATCATACTGTTTGGCCTGGCGCTTGGTTTTTACGTCATCGCCGAGATACAAACCGGTTCGTGGTTGATTAATTATATTGTCAAAAGCTATCAGATCAGTGAAAACAGTGCGTCAACCTATATGTCGTTGTTTTTTTTATTGTTATCGTTTGGTCGACTCGGCGGCGGGGTAATTGCACAGCGCTGCGGTTATTTGAAAACGGTTACAGCCGCGCTTTTAATCGGCATGACTTTATATATCAGCGGTTTGTTGATTGGCCTCAACGGCTTGTCATTGCTGGCTATTGCCGGTTTGTTTTTCTCGATTTGCTTTCCAACGATCGTCTTGGCGCTCAAATTATATTTTCCGGACAAACTAAATCGGGCGATGGGCTTAATCATGACCATCTCAGTTGGTATGAATGTACTAAGTAATTTTGTGATGGGATTTTTGTCCGACCATCTCGGCGTCTATTTGGCGATGTTCGTCATGCCATTGGTGTTACTGATCAGCGCGCTACTATTAATCTACATTCAACGTCGTTTTAAAACCGTCGACTAGACTTTATGGGCTATGTAAACATTGATCAACGAGACGGCTGCCAAAATAAAGAAGATATACTGAGCGCCAAAGGTCATCCAGATAAAGCCGGCGCTGACCGCGGCTGTGATTGAGACGATATGGTCGAGTGCTAAACCGAGTGATAATGTACTGGTCACATCGGCCGGATCGGTTGAAATCGACTTTAAGTAAAGCGTTCTGACCAAGCCCATCTGATTGGACATTTTGTCGAGGACAAAGATAATGTAAATAATAATTAGCGGTATTAGACTATCGCCAAATTGATTTGTGTCAATTGCTCTCAGTGTCAAGCCAAAGGCCAAATAAACCAATACAAAGGATAAGGCGTCGACGTAGAGCAATTTTTTAATGCCGAATTTATCAACCCAGAGACCTAACTTGGGAATAAAGAACATGCCGATAAATGCACCGATAATCGATAAAATAGCAATTGTATCCGGACCTTTGTCAAAAAAACTGATAATAACCCAAGGACTGAACACCAGCATGATTTGTTTTTGCAGGTCATATAAGATGACCAGCCCATAGTAGTATTTATATTCAGGGCGGTAGACAAAGCGCATTTTTTTCTCGCCGACTAGGCTGTGGGCGTGTTTTTTTAGCTTGATATAGGCGATTAGCGCCGCGCAACCGGCTAGGGCGGCCAGTATAAAGACGCCCGTATAATTGCGCTCAAAGCTAAAGATACCAAACTTAAAGCCGACGAACACGATTAGGCCGGCAACCATCCAGGCCGCCGTGTGAACGCCGCGAAAACGCCCCATATTTTTACCGATTTCGTTTTCGTTTGATAACGAAATACTCAGTGAGTCGACCACCGGCATCGACAGGTGTTGCCCCATTGAGTTGACGAATACAAAAAATAGCATGACGCCGTAAGTCGGCTTAAAAAAGCCCAACACGCCGATGCCGACAATCGATAGCATTTGCGCGACAATGGCAATAGTAGTATTGGGATAACGCGCTAGCAGAACGATGACAAACATCGTTAAAACGCCGGGCAATTCGCGTGGAAATTCGATAAAACCGCGTTGTAAGGCCGTTACGTGATAAACGGTTTTTAGGTAATTTGATAAAACCACGGCGACCAAACCGCCGGCCAAAGCCGATAGCGCAATTGCTACCAAAAATATTTTAAATCCTTTTTCTTTTTCTGATAATTGTGTTTTCATTATTCCTTATATTAGTTTAGCCGTTTAATGTGTAGTAATCTCTTTCAAATAGCGCTTTAACAGTTGCCATATCAGCCGAATAAGCGATTGCCAGCATCAATTTAATGCGTGCCTTTTGGCCGTTTAGATTTAATCCGAATATGGCGCCCATTTCGCGTAGTTGGCGGCCACCACCTAAATAACCATAGCTGTCTAAGACGCGGCCGGTCGGGCAGCGCGATACGATGACAACCGGTATCTGATTGGCGATTGCCCGTTCGATACCGGGCAACATGGCCGGTGGTAAATTGCCACGTCCCATCGCTTCAATAACAAAGCCTTTGGCACCACTGTCTATTAGATATTGCAATAGCATATCATTCATGCCGATGGCCGATTTAATCAAGTGTACATCGGATGACAAAGTGTCGACCTCAATGTGATGGTGCTTGTAGAGGTTGCGGTAGTAAATGACTTGGTCATTGTCGACGATGCCGAGGGGGCCAAATTCCATGCTTTGAAAGGTGTTCAGTGCCATGGTATGCGTTTTGGTGGTCTCGACGGCGGCGTTGATATCGTTGTTCATTACTATTAGCACGCCGCGCTTTTTGGAACTGTCGCTAGCGGCGGTACAAATGGCAGCTGACAAGTTAGCCGGACCATCGTAACCTAATTCTGAGGCGTTGCGCATGGCGGCGACTAACACAATTGGTTTTTCACTGTTGAGCGATAGATCCAAATAGTATGCGGTTTCTTCTAATGTATCAGTGCCATGTGTGATGACTACGCCGTCGATGTCGCTGCGCAGCAGTAATTTGAGTACCAGTTTACGCAAATCCATTAACTGCTCTAACGATATATGTGGGCTGGGCAAACTAGCAAAATTAACCGGTTCAATTTCTGCTATTTTATCGATATTCATTACCATTGACATAATTTCTTCTGATTTCATGGCCGGTATAGCGGCGGCAAGGCGCGCATCGACCTTCATTGAAATTGTG
>PDWJ01002884.1_pt1 | contig 18097 bp, 16 predicted proteins | sample 1430881 | NCBI WGS metagenome assembly PDWJ01 (sample SAMN01162460, study PRJNA174530) | Oral metagenome, whole genome shotgun sequencing project. | biome: Marine environment; feature: Marine mammal; material: Swab sample of the gingival sulcus; isolation source: swab sample of gingival sulcus...
AACTCTATTTTATCATATTTTGGTGAGGAGTTATACCTTTTTAGACGACAAAAAATCCTGCAATTTAGCGGGGTGTGGCGTTTCGCAAACGCCTATTATTTTATTAAAGAGAAAGGAGCAGTTATGAACGCTATTGAACAATTAGAAGCGCGCGGCTTTATTGCACAGTTTACGCACGAAAAAGAGATTAAGGAATTATTTGACAATGAAAAAGTGACGTTTTACGTCGGTTTTGATCCAACTGCCGACAGTTTGACGGTTGGGCATTTTATTCCAATTATGGCGATGGCGCATTTACAGCGTGCCGGTCACAGACCGATTGCCTTGATCGGCGGCGGCACGACCATGGTGGGCGACCCGACCGATAAGACCGATATGCGCAAAATGTTGACAAAGGAGCAAATCGACGCCAACGGCGAGCGCTTTAAGGCGCAGATGTCGCGATTTTTCGACTTTAGTGACGACAAGGCGATCATGGTCAACAACGGCGACTGGTTACTCGACCTCAACTACGTCGAGTTTCTGCGCGAAATCGGCGTACACTTTTCAGTCAATCGCATGTTGACGGCGGATTGCTATAAGACGCGCATGGAAAAGGGATTGACCTTTTTGGAGTTTAACTACATGCTGATGCAGTCCTATGACTTTTTAGAACTCTACAGACGTCACAACTGCGTCTTGCAGATGGGTGGCAACGACCAGTGGTCTAATATTTTGGGCGGCGCCGATTTAATTCGCCGCAAAATGCAAAAGCCCGCCTTTGGCGTCACCTTTAATTTGCTGACTACTTCAGAGGGCAAAAAAATGGGTAAAACCGAAAAGGGTGCAGTCTGGCTAGACCCGGAGAAGACCACGCCTTACGAGTTTTTCCAATACTTTAGAAATGTCGACGACGCCGACGTCGAAAAATTGTTAAAAGTTTTGACGTTCTTGCCGCTGGAAGAAATTGACGAACTCGCCAAGTTGGAGGGGGCAGAAATCAACCAAGCCAAAGAAAAGCTGGCGTTTGAAATCACGGCAATTGTACACGGAAAAGACGAGGCGGAAAAGGCACTACAGGCAGCCCGTTCGCTCTTTGCCGGCAGCGGCGATGACCAAAACATCCCATCTGTCGCAGTGGCACAGTCCGAAGCCGCTGCCGGATTAAACGTACTCGACGCCTTTTTAAAAGCCGGCTTAATTGCCAGCAAGGGCGAGGGGCGCAGACTAATTAAGCAAAATGGCTTGTCGATTAATGGCAAAAAAGTCGCTTCGCACGAACAAATGATTTCGGCGAGCGACTTTGCAGACGATAAGTGTACCTTGCAAAAGGGTAAAAAAGTCTTTTGTCAGTTGATTCTTGAATAAAAAATTAAAATTTTGCTATGATTACTAATAGGGGCGCGGTAAGTCATTTTGACTGACCGCGCCTTTGTTGTATAAAGCAGTATCCTTGTCATCCCGAGTGTAGTCGAGGAATCTCGCTTTTAAAACCCGAGATTTCTCGACTCCCTTCGGTCATTCGAAATGACAGTTCTAGACTGAATATTTACATTTACTTGTTTTTTATTTCTTCAATAATTTGATTGGCTTTTTTATAGACGTCTTCCGCTTTGTCGCCGATGTTGTATGCGCCGTCTTCGTAGCGAATCACGCCGTCGATCATCGTCATTTTGACATTGCTCTTCGAACCGCTATAGACGACGTTTTTAACGATGTTGTTGAGCGGCTGCATATTCGGCTGATTGAGGTCGATCATAATCAGATCTGCCTTTTTGCCCTCTGCCAGCACGTCGCAATCGTCTAAGCCCATCGCCTTAGCGCTGCCCATCGTCGCCATCTTTATGACGTCGTAGGCGTCGACGACGGCGGCATCTTTATTGTAAACTTTGGCGAGTCCGCTCACTAAGAACATTTCCCTAAACATGTCCAGTGCGTTGTTGCCGGCGGGTCCGTCGGTGCCAATGCCGATATTAATGCCCATTTTGAGGGCGCTGTTGATGTCGGCGATGCCGCTTGCCAGTTTTAAATTGGCTGCCGGATTGGTGACGATCGATAGACCCTTTTCTAAAAATATTCGTCTATCCTGTTCAGTTAAGTGCACGCAGTGATAGCCGCCGCCACCGTAATCGAACAGACCGTGCTCGTTCATGTAAACGGTTGGCGTCACGCCGTGTCTTTCGATGCAGGCGGCGACTTCTGCCTCGGTCTCGGAATTGTGCGAAAAGACCGGCTCTTGTAGCTTGTGTGCCAGTGCGGAAAGCTCTTTCATGACCGCGTCGTTGGTGGTGTACTCGGCGTGAAAACCCAGTTTAAACGACACGTTATCGGCGTAGTTTTGAAACTTGTTAAAGATTTCTTCCTGTTCGGCGACTTGCTTGACATCGTCAAATATAGTGCCCACCATTACCGTTCTAAAACCGGTATCAATCGCTGCCTGCGCAATGCTATCATTGACAAAATACATATCGAAATTAGCTGTAATGCCACTGCTCAGGTACTCCATAATTGCCAGTTTAGTCAGATGGTAAATGTAGTCTGGGTTGAGTTTTGCCTCCATTGGAAATATCTTTTGGTGTAGCCAATCCATCAGCGGCAGGTCGTCGGCGTAGGAGCGCAAAAAAGTCATCGCCGAATGGGTATGAGCGTTTTTAAAACCCGGCATTATTAAATTGCCGGCAGCGTCAACGCGCCTGTCCCAATTAAAGCCACCACATGATTTTTTGGGACCGATATAGCTTATTTTATCGCCTTGTACCCAAACTTCGCCCTCCGTTAAATTAAAGCCGTCGGTTAAAGTCAGGATGCGTGCATTGCTAAATCTAATGTTCATAAAGACCTCTTTCTATTATTTATCGTTTGCTCTTGTCGTAGATATCGCCCAGCGCCTTTGGCGGGCGGTTGTGTGCGCTAAAGAATATTAGCAGTATTAAAGTTAAAACATAGGGTAATATCATAATTAAATCGCCGTAGGCATTGGGCAATTTTAACGCTTTTATCAATTCGTAACCGCCCGACTTGGCAAAGCCAAAGAGTAGGCAAGTCGCCAGCGTCGGCGTGATTTTCCAGTTGCCAAAGATGAGGGCGGCAATTGCCAAGAAGCCGTAACCAGCGTATATCGATGTCGAAAAATTCGCCGAAATAGAGTAGGCAAAGCTGATGCCCGCCAGTCCCGATAACGCACCCGATACTAAAATGGCAATTGTTCTAACGCGCGTTACGCTAATGCCGGCGGCGTCTAAAGCCTGTGGGTTTTCGCCGGCGGCTCTGAGGTGCAAGCCAAATTTAGTTCGGTATAATACATACCAGGCGATAAGTGCCAAAACGACGATCGCTATTTGAAAACTGTAAAAATCGTCAAATATAAAGCCGATGACGGGGAGGTCCGCAAGTCCCGGTATTCGTAGGCGTGACGATATGTTAAGAATGATTTTATTTGACGGTTTGCCAAAGAAAATGGCGTTGATTTGACGCGTTAAAAAACCGGTTAGCGATACCGCTAAAATGTTGACGACGACGCCGCTGATGACTTGATTGGCTTTAAACTTTATACAGAGTAGGGCGTGTACGAGTGAAAACAGTGCGCCGCCCAACATGGCAAAGAGCAGTGATAGCAAATAAATCATTTCGCTGTTAATGCCGGCGTTAAGTGCAATGATCGCCGCGACCAATGCGCCTACAAAGGCACCAAATCCCTGTAAACCTTCCAGAGCGAGGTTGATGACGCCACTCTTTTCACTGTAGATGCCACCAATAGTCATAATGAATAGGGGGAGGGCAAAAGCCAGCCCGTCGAGAATTATCGTGTTCATAAATTACCTCTTTGCTCTCGGCTTACACTTTTTTGCGCGTAATAACTTGTTTGATAAAGACGCCGCAGGCGCTAAACAAGAGAATAATGCCGATGATGACGGCGGCGATTTCGGCTTCGACGCCGGTGATAGAACGCATATAGGTGCTGCCGCTGCTGATGATCGATATTAAAAAAGACGATGCGATAATGCCAATTGGGTGCGTGTTGCCGAGCAGTGCCACGGCGATAGCATCAAAACCCATTGGCGCAAGAGTGCGCGGCATAATTGTGCCGTAATAGCCCATGTAATAGGTGACGCCGGCGAGCCCAGCTAAGCCGCCCGATAGCGCCATCGCTTTAATCGTCGTCTGATAGATGTTTATACCGGCGTGGCGCGCGGCGCGTTTGCCGAACCCAACGGCTTTTATTTCATACCCCAGCGTCGTCTTTTCGACTAGTATATAGATTGCAAAGGCGGCAATTAAGGCGACGACAATGCCGAGCGGAATATCCATTTTGAGATTGCCGACCGGATATTTTGTCAGCGTCCAACGCGCGCTTGCAGTTACCGGATTGGACTGCCTAGATATTGGATTGATGTAACGCGTCGTAATAAAAAAACCGACTACGTATTGAATAATGTAGTTTAACATAATTGACGATACGACTTCGTTTATGTTAAAGCGATGTTTTAAATAGCCGATTAAACTGCCAACCAGCGCGCCGACGATTAGCCCGACGATTAAAGCCAGTGGTTTGGCGATTAACCAGTGCATTTCCAGATAGCCTATTGTAATCGTGGCGATAAAACCGGATAAGAGCATTTGTCCGGCGACGCCGATATTAAACAGCCCGGCTTTTAATGCAATGGCAACAGCTAACGACGCCAACAGTAGAGGCGTCCATGCGTTGACGAAGCTGGCAAAATCGGTCAACATACTCTGACTGCCGCCGTACTTTGCCTTGGCGACAAAGCCGCTGCCTTGCAAAATGCTGTAATAGGCAGTGATGGGATTTTTCCCCAACAGCGCAAAGATAATTGCGCCGGCTGCCAAGCTGGCGACGACGGCAATTAACGGCACTAATATATCGTATAGATTAAAGCGTTTATTGTTCATGTTTGACAACTCCCATCATGTATTCGCCGATTTGGTCCGTGCTAAGTGCCTCTGCGGCTGCCGTGTGCAGTATTGCGCCGTTATAGATGACGGAAATTGTGTCTGCCAATTGCATGACTTCATCGAGTTCCAGTGAAATCAGCAGAATTGCCTTGCCCATATCGCGTTGTCTTAAAATTTGTTTGTGAATATTCTCGATTGCGCCAATGTCGAGTCCGCGCGTCGGTTGAACAAATATCATCAGCGGAGAGTTGAGATCGACTTCGCGCGCAATAATGGCCTTTTGTTGGTTGCCGCCGCTCATCGCGCGCACGACTGTGTCGCTGCCATTAGCCGAGCGAATATCGTAGTTTGTAATAGCTTTTTTGGTATAGTCGTCAAAGGCGGCTTTATTCAGCCAATTGTTTTGCTGGTAGGGCATCTGATCATAGGTTTTTAATACCATGTTGTCCTTTAGCGGCAAATCCAGAATCAGCGCGTCATTTTGGCGGTCTTCTGGGATATACGATATTTTTCCCCTGACGCGTTCGGCTATGGATAGGTCGTTAATCACTTCGCCGTTAAGCGTTATTTGTCCGCTCTTTATCGGCAATAGCCCGCAAATGGCATCTGCTAGGGCGATTTGTCCATTGCCCGACACGCCGGCAACTGCCAGTATTTCACCGCTGCGCACTGTAATGTCGACATCGCGTAGCAGGCTGAAGCCGGCGTCGTTTTCGACGTTTAGATCTTTGACATCTAACACGACTTCACCGTATTTTGGCGGCGTTTTTTCTATTTTAAAGTCGACTTCGCGACCAACCATAAGGTTTGCCATTTCCGCCGTGCTCGTCTGGCTGACATCTAATACGTCTATCAGTTTGCCCTTGCGTAAAATGGCGCAGCGATCGGCGACTTTTTTGATTTCTTCTAATTTATGCGTAATTAAAATAATTGTTTTGCCGTCGGCTTTGAGGCTGTTTATAATTTCCAGTAGCGCTGTGATTTCCTGCGGTGTCAAGACGGCGGTCGGCTCGTCAAATATTAGTATTTCGGCCTTGCGGTAGAGCATTTTTATGATTTCAACGCGTTGCATCATCGACACGTTAATTTCATCAATGCGCTTGGCGGGGTCGATTTCCAAACCGTATTTTTGCGATAGTTCGGCAATGTGCTGCTCGCTCTTTGCCGTGTTTAGATAGGGGATAAAGCCAAATTTATAGTCCTTTGGTTCAATGCCCAAAATGACATTTTCTGCGACGGTATAGTTGTCGACCAGTTTAAAGTGCTGGTGTACCATGCCTATATTTAAGCGCGTCGCATAGCTGGGCGAGGTAATCACTTGCTTTTTGCCGCGAATGTATATTTCGCCGCCATCCGGTTGATACATGCCAAATAGCACACTCATCAGGGTCGATTTTCCGGCGCCGTTTTCGCCTAAAAGCGCAAAAATTTCGCCCTTGTTGATGGATAGCGAAATGTCGTCGTTGGCAACGATGCCGGGAAATGTCTTAGTTATATGTTTTAATTCAATTATCGGTTTTTGATTGGACATGGCATCCCCTTCATTTTGAAAGAGCTGACGGGAACATTGCGTACCCGTCAGCTCTCAAAGTATTTAATTAATCGTTTAAGCCCGGGAAGTCTTCCGGCTTGATGTCGTTAAAGTTCGCAGCCGGTACGATTTTGCCTTCTTTGAGCAAAGCGTATGCGGCGTTCAATTTTTCAATCGTGTCAGCCGTTAACTGGTGGCGACCCTCTTTAAAGACAAAACCAGTCGAATCGGTAGCTGCCGTTAAGACTTCGTTTTTGCCGACGAATTCGCCTTTAGAAATCTTAGTGAGTTGTCGGTTGACGTTGATGCGCATATTTTTTAAGACAGAAGTCAATATAATATTGCTCTCGCCATTTAAGCCATCGTCGAATTGGTCGACGTCACAGCCGATGACATGTCCTTTGCCAGCCTCTTTAATAGCGGTGAATACGCCGTTTCCAGAGCCGCCAGCGGCGACCAAAATCATGTCACAGCCTTCGTCGATAAGTGCGTTGCCGACAACTTTGCCAGTCGCTTCATCGCTGAAGTTGCCGACGTAGTTTCCGCCGACGTCGGCGCCAGTCACATCAGTACCGGCATATGATGGCAATTCTACAATTGTTACACCAGTATCGTATTTTTTGTTGGCGTAGTTCACGCCTGACTCAAAGCCCCACTGATAGTTTACGTTAGATGGGAAAGCAATGCCGTTGACGACGGCGACTTTTTTGCTCTCCGATTGCAGTGCAGCTGCCATACCGGCAAAGAAACCGCTCTCTTGCTCGGCGAATAGCATGGCGTAGACGTTGTCGAGTTCGACTGAGTTGCCTTCGCCATCAACCGGGAAAGTGTCGACTAAGATAAATTTCTTTTCCGGATTATCCATCGCAATTGCGCCGATGCCCGAGAATTGGAAACCGCAGGCGACGATGACGTCGTAGTCGGCGACGATTGCTGCAACGGCATCAACACTTGCCGCCGGCGCACCGGTGACCTCGTTAATGGCAGTAACTTGACCCTTGCCCGTTTCGGCGATAAAGTCCAAGATGCCATTGTAGTTATCTTCGTTAAAAGAACCGTCGTCGACGCCCGATGGGCTGGTGACGATGGCAATTTTAAGACCGTCAGCAGCCTTGTCGTCAGTCGGAGCAGCCGTCGTTTCGGGTGCAGTCGTCGTTTCATTTGTGGTCGTCGAACAGCCCGCTAAGGCAAATAATAGCATTACAACCAACGCTAGTGATAATAGTTTTTTCATTCTTTCCTCCCTAAATATAATATTATTTATCCCAGTATAAAACAAAAAGCCAAAATATTCCAGTCTCTATTGGTTTAGAGTGACTTATAATTCGGTTTTGAGCGACTTATAGTTTAAAGCCGGCTTTAAACTGCCTGCTGGCGAATGCCTTTTCAAAGTCTGCTAAGTCGTAATAGTCGATTGGTTGCAAATCGATTAAATTGCGCGCTAACATGTTAAGCGCCGGTTCGAAGGGACCACAGCGCGTGCCAAAAAGGCGAATTTCGTTTACTACAAAATAACTTAAATCCAAGTTGACTTTTTCGGCATAGGTACTCTTGACGATTATGTTACCTCTTTTGCGCACCAACGCCTGTGCCAACGCAATGCCACTGGGCGAGCCGGTGGCGTCGATGACGGTTTCAAATTGACCCGTCTTCTCAGTTGTGGTTTTGGCGAACGACTCAAATGCCGCCAGCTTTTTCTCGGTTTTACCAAATACGGTCACGCTAATGCCCATTGCGGCGAGCACCTGTGCGATCATGTACGCTAACTTGCCGTCGCCCAACAGCGCTACGGGCTGATCTAACGGCAGGTGAATGGAATTGGGTATTTCCAGCGCAGCTGCCAGCGGTTCGGTGTACACCGCGACTTCCGGCGCCAGACCACTGGGCACTTCATGTAGCAAGTGGTCGGCAATTTGCATGTATTCGGCAAAACAGCCCCACTTTTGATGAATGCCGATGACTTTGCGCGCTGCGCAGTGCTTTTCGCGACCGCTATTGCAGTATATGCAGTCGCCACAGCCCTCGTTTAATTCGCCGACAACGGTTTTACCAATCAGCTCCGGACGCAGCGAATCGCTTACAATGCCGACGAATTCGTGTCCTAAAACGCCCTTAAAATCGGGTTTGTAGCCCTTTAAGATTTCCTTATCCGTATTGCAGATTGCAGCGTGCGTCACTTTGACGACACTTTGTCCTGCGGTTGCCAGCGGCTTTGCCAAGTCGGTTCGGTAGTGCAATGCTTTGCCGTCAAAGTAAAGTCCTTTCATAATTGCCTCCCAATCTGTTCGATAGTGCCTTCGATGAGCGCGTTAAAGTCCGCCGCGACGCGCGTTGCGGTAAGCGCGACCTCTTCTTCGGTCAGTGCCTGTTTGCTTATGCCGGCACCTAGATTGGTCACGCAGGACAGTGCGCACACTTTCATGTTCATATGTTTAGCAGCGATGGCTTCGCAGGTCGTACTCATTCCGACGATATCCGCACCCCATGAGCGGTACAGCCTAATTTCGGCTGGCGTCTCGAATTGTGGTCCGGCAGTCTGTAAGTAGACGCCGCGCTTGGTGGCGATGCCGTTCGCCTTGCCTACGGCGTGGATGATTTGCTGCAAATCCTCATCGTAGACTGCTGACATATCGCTAAAGCGCGCACCCAATTCGGCAATGTTGGCGCCTCTTAATGGCGAGGGAACTAGGTGCGAAATGTGATCTTCGATGACCACTAAATCGCCGCTCTCTAGCGACAAGTTGACACTGCCCGCCGCATTGGTTAAAAACAGCACTTCGGCGCCGAGCATTTTTAGCAGTCGAACCGGCGCGACGACATCGTTCATAGCATAGCCTTCATAATAGTGAAGGCGTCCTTGCATGATTGCCGTAGGGACGCCTTTTATTTGGGTAAAGACAAAGCGACCAATGTGGTAGGGCGCCGTCGACACCGGAAAACCGGGTATATCTTTAAAATTAATTGTATGTACTATAGCGTGATTGTCTACGAACGCATTGAGTCCAGAGCCTAGAATTAGAGCAACTTTAGGTTTAAAATCAGTAGATTTTCGGACGTAATCAAAAAATGTCGATAAACGTTGGTATTCATTTAACATTTTATATTCCTCCTCAATAACGAAATTATCACTTCATTACCCCGATAATTGGCATTAAAACGAATGTTATCAAAATATAGAATTTTCAGTTTTTGGGCTGCCCTTTGGCAGCAGGCTATGCAAAAATCTAAAATCGTGATACAATTTAGCCAGAAATGTTGGCAAGCGTGTGTTTATAGGAGATTAACATGATAAGTACAGTAGTTCCAGCGACGCTAAACGCAACAAAAGATAAATTGGTATTAATCGATCAGACCGAACTGCCCAATCGCGAGGTCTTTATCGAACTCGACAAGGCAGAAGATATATTCGAAGCGATTAAAAAACTGCGCGTTAGGGGCGCGCCGGCAATTGGCATTGCAGCTGCTTTTGGGCTCTACGTCTGCGTCAATCAGTCGCCGGCGACGGATTACGAGACATTTAAGCGCGATTTTGAAAAGACGCGCGACTATTTGGCGACTTCGCGTCCGACCGCAGTCAATTTATTTTGGGCGCTCAACCGCATGACCGATTGTTTAGAAAGGCACGCCGCCGAGACCATCGCCGATATAAAAGCGGCATTGCTCAGCGAAAGTGAAGCGATTTTAGCTGAAGACCAGGCGATGGGTATGGCAATTGGCGAGCACGGTTTAACGCTTTTAAAGCCCAATATGGGTCTGCTGACGCACTGCAACGCCGGCGGTATTGCCACGAGCGGTTACGGCACGGCATTGGCGCCGATGTACGTCGGACACGAACAAAATTTTAACTTTGCAGTCTACGCCGATGAGACCAGACCGCTGTTACAGGGCGCGCGCTTAACGGCTTACGAACTCGACAAAGCCGGCATCGACGTCACTGTCATTTGCGACAACATGGTATCGCAAGTGATGAAAGAGGGCAGAATTGACGCCGTTTTAGTCGGCTGCGATCGCGTCGCCGCCAACGGCGATGCTGCCAATAAAATAGGTACTTCCGGCGTGGCGATTTTGGCGAAAGAATACGGCATTCCATTTTACGTCTTGGGACCGACCTCGACAATCGACATTGCGGCAGAGAGTGGCGCCGATATCGAAATCGAACTGCGCGATCCAGAAGAAATCGGCAACGGTTTTGGCAGGCGTACGACGCCGCTCGGCGTCAAGGCGTACAATCCGGCATTTGACGTGACAGAGGCAAAATACATTACGGCAATTATCACCGAAAAGGGCGTTATTAAACCGCCGTTTAAAGCGGGTATTGCTAAATTATTTGAATAGGGGAACAAAAATGTCTGAAAACGAAATGAGAGAACAGATATGTCGCGTCGGACAATTATTATACGATAAAAATTTTGTCGCCGCCAACGACGGGAACATTTCGGTTAGGCTCGACGACAAACGCGTTTTGATTACGCCGACCGGGGTCAGTAAGGGTGGCATGACGGCGCAGTCGCTGGTCGTCATCGATATGGCGGGCAACGTCTTAGCGGGCGATTCGGTGCCGTCGTCAGAGGGCAAAATGCACCTCGCCATCTACCGCCATCGCCCCGATGTCAACGCCGTGGTACACGCTCATCCGCCGCGTGCCACCGCCTTTGCCGTGGTGCGCAAACCGATCGTTAAACCGATTGTCGCCGAGACCTTTGTATCGGTCGGCGAAGTGCCGGTTGCGCCCTATAGCTTGACCGGCACGCAGCAAGTGGTCGAGGCGATTGAACCGTTTTTAAAAGATTACAATGCGCTGTTGCTCGCAAATCACGGTCTGGTGACCTGGGGCAAAGATTTAACGCAGGCATTTTTTAGATGCGAATCCGTCGAACACTACGCAAAAATCATGATGTACAGCTTGCAAATTGGCGAGCCAATTGAGCTAAACGTGGCGCAGGTGGCAGATTTGGTAAAGCTGAGAGAGAGGCTAAACCAGACTGATTAACAGCTTTATCGAAGGGGGCTATTCAGTTAAGTTGTCATTTCGAGCGACTTGAGGGAGTCGAGAAATCTCGGGTTTTAAAAGCGAGATCTCTCCACTACTGTAATTATGTTTACTTCGTAAACACCGCTCACGAGTTCGCGTCCGGATATTTTTCCGGTAACATCGAGATGACACTCCGCGCTGTCATTTCGAGTGAAGCGCAGCGCAATCGAGAAATCTCGGGGGTTAAAGGCGAGCTCTCTTTGCTGCGGTCGAGACGACACTGTGTTGTGCATTTGATTAAACAGTTACAAAGGGGTTAGTTTTGTTTGATTATTGGCAGTTTAAAAAATCGCAAGACAAATCGACCAAAGAGCGCGTACTCGTTTTGGCGTGCCTCATTTTAGCGTTGAGTGCAGCCCTATCGCTGTCGCCATACGCCACTAGCGACCGGCAAGACGTCATTTATTGCGCCGCGGGCAGCCTGCTAAACGGCGTTTTGCAGACAATCTATCGAGCCACTCAAGTGGTTCAGGACGACGCCAAAAATGCCCTCTACCACTTGGAAGACGGCGCACTCGCCGTCGAGACCTTTGCCTATGTCGCCGAGCCGGCGCTCGATCAAAAGCTGGCGCAACACTGGTATCCGCTCTACAATACCGGCTACGTCATCGCCGTCGACCGCAATGTCGTGGCGGCAGACATCGCCGAATTTTCCGATTTAGTTAAACTAGAACTAGCGGTTAGCATACCGTCTAGCAAAGTGGCTCTGCGCAACCTAATTGCCACCTTGGCGTACGACGGGCAGACCAATAGCTTTGACTTGGCGCGCGCCACCACGCAAATGCTAACCATTTTATACAATCGGCAACAACTTTTATATGACGACGGTGCGGCGCCGCTCATCATCTGCTACGATTATCAGGCGCAGCAGCTCAAACAAAATCGACCGCAGCTCGACATCGTCGTTCCGACGCAGCGCCTAATATTCAAGGGCGGCTTATTGTCGACCAAACCATTAGCGCAACTGCAGTCGGCAAGCGCGCAATTGACGCGGCAGTTGACCGCGCGCGGCTACGCCGATAACCTAGCCACTGCCGAACAGTGGCAGCGGCAAGGGGCAATCAGGTCTCAGCAAATCGACTTGTTTGACGACGTTACGCGCACTATGCGCCGCCGCGTTAAGGGCAGTCACATCTATCGTACGGCAGACGGTCGCGGTCACTTTTTGATAGGGCTGTTGACCGCCGTCGTCATCGCCATTTGGACGATTTCGCTCTATGCGCGCAGCTCGCAAAAGAGCATGCGCAAAGCAATGTTATTAAACGGCATACTGTTAGTCGGTTGGTTTACGGTGCGCATTATTAAATACCTGCTCTACGACAGAAAAATACTCGACGCCTACCTGTGGTACAGTTTTTATATTTTTATTCTGCTGTTACCAGTGACATTTTTATGGCTGGTGCTGAGCTGCGACCGCTTTGAGGACAGCGGCAAAATGCCAAAGCTGATAAGCGTTCTCTTCGTCGTCAATTTTATAATCATCGGTTTGCTGTTTAGCAATAATCTACACCATCTCTTCTTCCAGTTCGACCTGACGCTGCCAGACTGGAATCGCCACTATAGCTACGGCGCCCTTTTTTGGGCGATGTACGCCTTTTTCTTCAGTGAAATCATAGCGGGGATTATCATCTTGGTCTACAAGGCATTTAAAAGCCAAAAGAAGAGAAATTATCTGGGACCGTTTATCGTCATTATATTGACAGTATCATTCAGTTTTCTCTACGTTGCGCGCATCGTTATGCACGCCTTCGACATTACGTTGTGGACGGGCATATTCAACATGCTATTCTTTGAAAGCGCCCTGCGTTCGGGGCTAATATCGGTAAATGCACAATACGGCAAATTGTTTAAGTGCGCCAAGTTAAATATGCAAATACTCAATCGCGGCGGCGACGTCGTATTGGCAGCCGGTGCGGCTGGCGCAATACCAGCTTTGTCGCAAAGTCAGCTAGAGGACGTCGCGCGCTTTCCGCTGCAACTCGACGAAGCACCTATTTGCACGTCAATGCCATCGACGGCGGCTACGTTTGTTATCTCAATGATGTCGCGCGCATCAATCAGTTGCGCCGCAACTTGGCGGACAGCATTAAAAAATTAAATCAGGCGAATCGCTTATTGGCTGGCGAAAAACAAGTCAAACAAGCCACCGCCGGTGCGCGCGTGCGCGTCGAACTATATGGCGAACTGCACAGTCAGCTGTACGACGACAGCGTGCAGTTGGCGCAAAAAATCGAAAGTATGCCCAGCGCGCAAGTCAGCGGCGCGCAATTGTCGCAAATTGCATTGGCTACTTGTTATATTAAGCGCTCCGCCAACTGGTTTTTTAGGGTGCGCGACCACCGCTTAATACAAATTGAAGACCTCCAGCTCTACATGGAAGAATTAGTTGAAATTGCCGAGTATAGCGGCTTAAACATCGCCCTTAACTGTCGTGCCGACGGTAGCTTGACTACCCGTCGCGCGGCGCTCGTCTACAGATTTTTTTATCGCGTCGTCGAAGCTGTCATCGCCGCTTCGCGCAGTACGTTGCTCGTCCAAATTGTCGCCGACGGCGCAGCGCTCGCCGTCAATCTAATGCCTTCGGGCGGACGACTAGCATTTGTCGTCGACGGCAAGACAGCTGCCGAAATCACCCGTTTGGGCGGTCATTACGCGCTCAGCGACTTGGATGATGCCTTTGGCATAACCTTGCAATTTAACGGGGAGGTGTCGTCGTGACGAGTTTGTATGCCATTCCCGAAAATTGTCGTTTGCTATTGTTGACAGTCGCGCTATCGGCAGTTATTTTGCGCGCCGTTTGCTATAAATTGGCAACCTTTTTATACTCCGATCAAATTGTCGGTCGACGCATTGCCACGTTGGAGGCGCTGCTCTTAATCTGGACGTTTTTAAATGCTCAGCTGTTGGCAAATGCACATATGGGCGTACGCGAAGCCTTAATTAACAGTTTGCATTGGCAGCTCTTGCGCAACTTAGTATTTACTTTAATCGCCCTGTTTTGCATTGCCAAAGTGCTGCGCGGCGGCAGCTATAAATTGCTGTTAACACTCGGTTTTTGCGCCTTGACAACGCCTTGGGCAGAGGCGCACTTAACGCATTTTGCACTGTACTATTTGACGTCTTTGGCATTTTTTACAATACTGGGCATCTATCAGTTATGGTTCTACCAAAATCATTTAAAGACGAATCCGTCGCGCCTATCGGTCAAACAGGCAATCGATAATCTAGACAGCGGCGTATTGTTTACCAAAGGCGACGGACAAATCGTATTGATCAATACTGCTATGCAGCGCATCGTCGCGCAGATAACCGGCAAATTGTATTGGCCGGCAGAGGTAATCGACATCGACAAACAGTTGACATTGCCTCAAAATTTATATCGCGATCAAAGTAGTGGCAAGGTCATTCAGTTAAAGCGTTCGACGCTCAATTTTGACAATGGCGACTATTGTCAAATCACTGCTGCCGACGTCACCGAACAGTTTGCCATAAACGATAGTTTACAACAAAAAAAGGACGCCTTAGAACGCGCCGCTGCCGATTTAGCGCAGTCCACAGAACAGCTTATCAGCATGCTTAAAGTGCGCGAGTGTCGGCAATTAGAAATAACCGTGCACAATAAAATGAGTCAGGCAATTTCCTTATTACTCGGTGCGCTGCGCCGTGGCGGCGCACTCGATAAAACGAGTATAACGACTTTTGTAACAGATTTAATTGCCAACTTTAAGCCGCTTAACTACCGGCAACCATTGGCAGAAGAAATGCAAGAATTGGCAAATGCCTTTAATCTGCTCGGCGTGAACATCAATTACAATCGCTTACCCGAACGGGGCGCAACGCTTTATGCGCTCTACATCGAAATCGTTCAAGAAGCCGTCAGCAACGCCGTGCGGCACGGTTTTGCCACAACGGTCAATGTCACTTACCGCAACGACGGCGCCGTCGAGCAACTGACGATTGACGACGATGGCAGCGCTGCGGGGGCTACCATTAACTACGGTACCGGGCTGTTGGCGATGCGCGAAAAAGTCATCAAGTGTGGCGGCGTTATGGTCGTTCGAGCGCAGCCAAAATTTTGCATTAAAATAAGTTGTCCGGCGCCTTTAAGGAGGGGATCGCATGATTAAAGTTGTGGTCGTCGACGATCATCGCGCCCTGCGCGATTCATTTGTCAGACTTTTTGAAAAAAAGCCCAATTATCAATTAATTGGTCAGCTCAGCAGTGCCTTGCAGGCGCCCCTATTTTGTCAAAGGCAAGATGTCGACCTAATTATTTTAGACGTTTGCACCGAACACGGCAGTTCTGGCTTAGATGCCGCTGAAAAGATAAGGCGACACAATTCCAAAATTAAAATTATTGTGATGTCGGGCTTTGACGAAATAACCTATACGGCGCGCGCCAAACAGATTGGCGCCAACGCCTTTATTTACAAGAGTAAAAGCCTCGATTTTTTTAATCGTACAATCGATGCCGTAATGGCGGGTAAAAGCTATTTTCCAAAGCCAAAAAACATTGCCTTTCCAGAGGGCGAGGCGCCGTTGACGGCGCGCGAAATGGAAATACTAAAGATGCTCTGTAAACATAAAAAGCGACGCGAAATTGCACTGGCGCTCGATATTAGCGAAATGACTGTAAAGCGGCACATCTCCAATATGCTCGTCAAAACGGGGTTTAACGATTCGGTCGAATTGGCGTTTTATATGATTAGTAAAGGGTGGATAAATCCGCTCTATTGAGCGTGCTGACTATGCATTTTAATTTTAGTTATTGCGAGCTTTTGCGCCCGTCATTGCGAGCCGAGAATTCTCGCTTTTTACGGCGCTTTCGAATTATCCAATTGTCAGCCTATTCACTATAATGACCACGACAGGAATAAATAATAATATTTTCACTGCTATCTATGCTGTAAATAAGTCTGTTTGTTTGATCTATGCGTCTACTGTATTGGTTATTTCGATACTTCAATTTCTCAGGTTTGCCAATTCCTGTCAGCAGTCCATTTCTTTCAATATCTTTGATCAATTCATTTATTTTTTTTAGCGTTTTTTTATCTTGTGCTTGCCAGTATAAATAGTCATACCAGCCGTCATCTGTCCATATTTTTTTCAAGTTATACCTCTATCAATTCGTGTTCTTGACCTCTTCCTTCCTCAATTTGCTTTATCCCTCGATCGAGTTTTGCGAGATATTCCGCATTTTTTTCAACTTTTATTAATCTGTCATATTCTGCTAGACTGATTAAAATTACATTTCTTTCATTTTTTCGAGTAACAATAATCGCTTCATTTTGGTCTATTACGCGCTCAAAGTATTCTTTTAGTTTAGAACGCAAAGTTGTAAAATTTATAGCAGTCATAAATAAATCCTCCTTTAGACACTTTCAGATGTACTTAATTGGGGTTTAATTAAGTACATTTAAGTATACCATTTCTAGTATTACAAGTCAATATCGAAGTTTTAACGACTTTTATTTTCCCGACCAACAGACCAATTGACTAACAACATACAATTATTTTTAATTGCGTGGCGTCGCTGACAATTGCCGTGCCTGTCATTTCGACGAGCGAAGTGAGTGGAGAAATCTCGGGTTTAAAAACGAGCCTGGCACCGGGAAAAACGCAGGCGTTTTAAAACAAATCTCCACCGCGCACTGGCTTCGCTGACAATTGCCTTGCTTGTCATTTCGAGCGGAATGCAGAGAAGTCGAGGAATCTCGGGTTTGATTTTGTTTTATAGCGATTGAAACGAAAGCACTGCGCTTATTTCGACGGCAGGTATTATTCTTCTAGGAGGCAGCGCTACGCTTAAAAACGAGCCTGGCACCGAGAAAAACGCAAGCGTTTTTCGATGAAATTGCCTATCGGCAATGAAATGGCGCTATGCGCCGTGAAATATCGCACTGGCGCGCGATGTGAAATGTCTGCGACATATGAAAACATAAAGTCAAATGCGCTTACACAACTGAGCCCGGCACCAAAAAAAGCATGCGCAAAAACGAGCCTGGCACCGGGAAAAACGCAGGCGTTTTAAAACAAATCTCCACCGCGCACTGGCGTCGCTGACAATTGCCTTACTTGTCATGTCGAGCGTAGGCGCAGCCGTAGTCGAGACATCTCGCCTTTGTATTTGTATGCGGATTGCTTGCAATCTGCGCGTCGCAAGTTGTTCTTTTTATTTCCTTGGTTTCTTTAAATGAGAATAAAAAAACAATGAAAGACTAGTCGTTATGAACTATGCTACGTTTGCTTAACGGCAATTGGAACGCGACCGAGACACCTGAAGATACGGGCGGCGAATCCGTAATTGGCAGCAATTGATGTAGTAGCTGATGTCGTTCCGCTTATTTGGATTCACTAGGAATACATTAAAAATGGAAACTTTGCGCTTAGAATTGAAACGAACTACTGTTTCCTGACCAACAGATAGGTACATCTCATCGAAAATGCTTGCATTGCTTGTGTGCAAGCTGCATTTTACCACCCCTCAAGCTATTGACTTTTTACTCGATTTAAGAGAGAATAAAACTGATCAAAGCTTTACATATGCGCGCTAGTCAACTTAACTTTGTTACCACTATATGGTATAATAAGAGAGGCTTACTATGTCCAAAAATAAACTCGTGCGCAATACTTACCGGCAG